>Ga0207992_1000043_pt1 | contig 79802 bp, 87 predicted proteins | sample ETN02SmetaG_FD_185788 | JGI IMG/M metagenome (GOLD analysis project Ga0207992, IMG submission 185788) | Marine microbial and viral communities from oxygen minimum zone, Eastern Pacific Ocean - ETNP2014F10-02SV255 (SPAdes) (version 2) | ecosystem: Environmental > Aquatic > Marine > Oceanic ...
CAGCTGTTGTGGTGGGGGCAACTGTTGTGGTGGGGGCAACTGTTGTGGTGGAGGCAGCTGTTGTAGATGTCGACACGACCGGCTGGGCTCGGTCCTGTCCGTTCTCGAGGGCAGTATTGCCACTGCAGGCAACTGCGGAAGCCAGCACAACAGAGAACGCCAGACCCCTGATCATTGTCAGATAATAACGTTGATCTATTGCTAACTGGTAGGGTCAAAAGTCCCTATTTCTATGGCTTGTCCTAGGAATTCGAGTTCTTGCATTCGAGTCGATGGTGTGGCGGCCGCCCCTCCCGGACCCCGGCGTGATAACCGAAGATGGCCCGCAGGGCACCGTTCTACGACTGGGACGAGGCCACGACCTCATGGGTGGAAATAACGTCTTAAATAGGCACATTGACTCTGAGCGTCCTGGCCCGGTGAGTTAATATGAGGGGCACCGAGAGGCGCTGTTCGCCTCGGTTCCGAGTTTGTTAGCCCCTTCCGGGGGGGCGTACCAACAACTCGGACCACATTAGCGGGTGGTTTTCTCCAGCATTGAAAGTATCCATTCTCCGGATGTCGTTGGAGCGTGATGCGGTGGCTCGTTTGGTGATGTGCAAGTGGGAATACATTCGATAAGAGTGTCATACGCAGGTTGGTGAAAAAAAACAATCGAGAGGCGATCACTAGAGTGACCTTCGGGGATGACTACACGGTGGTAAGTGGACTTCCACCGGTCGTTAGTCCAAGAGGCCATGAGGTCACCCAGATTGATGACAAACGCATCAGGTACGAGTGGAATATCTTCCCATTCTCCGTCAGTTGATTTGATTTGCAATCCGGGCTCACCGTCGTGGAAAAGGATGGAAAGACTACCCCAGTCAGTGTGTTCACTTCGTCGAAACTGACCCTGGTCTGCAGGCCGCTCAAGTTCTGGATAATAGTTGACCGTTAGGCTGGTGATGTGGTCGCGGATCTTGTCATCAAACCAGTGCTCGTCGAGGTTCAGGGCTAACGCCATCAACCTCATGAGACGAGTAGCTAGATCTTCCATAACCCCGTAATAAATCTCGAAGGCGTGTTTGAAGCCTTCAGGCCGTTCTGGCCAGATGTTCGGCGCGAAGAAAGCCTCACGGCCCTCTTGCAGACCAGACCGGAGGGCGACCTCATGATCATCAAACCGATTGATGGAGAATGCCTCACACAGATCTGGCGGAGTCACGATGTCTCTCGACAATGCCAGCGTGGATGTCTCGATTGGTGTAAACCCTCGAAAAACACCAGGATCGCCGATGCAACACATCTTTTCCTCATTAGAAAGGGCGAAGAATTCACGTGACACGGCTTCTATACCCCTGATGATCTCATTAGATATTCCGTGGCCGGTGACTACAAGAAATCCGGTGTCTTCGCATGCTTGGCGGATTGTCTCCACTACCTCTTCGCGGTGTGCGTCTGATCGGGAAGCGCCGTTGAGATCCACCAGTGGTATTCTCATAGTGACGTACCTTCCCACTCAGATGTTGATGAGGTTGGTGATGATGGGCGGAAGTTCCTTCTCGGGCAGCAGGTAGCGAGCAAGGAGGATCGTCTCGGTGCGCCCCTTCGTGTCAAGCCAGTTGTCCGTGCCCGGATCCTCAGGTCCAACGAATATCTTGATGGTTCCGTCAGGTTTCCGTAGTGCCTGCGAATCATTGATACACACGTATTGGCCGTCACGGAACTCGGGAGACTCAAGCCACCAGTTGTTCAGATGCACGCTCCAATAGCGACACGACGGCGGGTCGAGCTCGAGTTCGAGTGCCTGTCCCTCCTCGAGTTGGACATAGCAAAGTTGGTAGTGGTTGTGCGGCGTGCCGGCCATTTCTGACACGAGATCGGCGGCGGCTTCATTCATAACGTTTGGGCGTTGTCGGAGCTCTTCGGAAAGTCGCATCGTCGCGGTATTGACCCAGTTCAGTCCTATACCGAGCAGACCCAACACGGCTGACATCTGATTCGCATCAAGCTCGGGACGGTGCCCGAGTTCTGGCGAGACCTGTTCGACTTCAAACGTGGCCTTCACACCATTGATTCTGTCATGGGTGTATTCACGAATGATGACGAATGCGGCGTCGTCGCCAAGATCGAGGTGGTTGGCACCGCTGTCGGGGCCGCCGACGGTCAACGAGAACGTGCCATCAGTATTGATGTTCAACTCGCCATCGTGGAGGTCGGCCACCACCCGATCCACTACACCGGCACGATATGCAGTGAACGAGATGTAGGGCGACTCACCGCGGGTTCCCGTTATCCGATATTGTCCCCTCCTGGCTGTGCTGAACTGGTGATAGATCGTGTCAGGACAATCCGCAAAGACTTTGCGGGTCGGCGACTCGGGGAAGAACAGCTCCGGCTTGTGCCCGCTCGGAAACTCCAGGAACTGTTCCTCTCTATATGCGAGTTGACGAAGAATGAAACGAAGTCCGTCGGCACGCTCGACATCAGTCGGCGCAGATCTGAGCACTTCATGGCCCATGGTTTTGAGGCTGTCTGTGAACGTATCCCATGCATCTCTCAGTTGCTGCTCGTTGGAAGACGTGTCGGACTTAGTCATTGTTCATCAGAATCTCTCCTAAGCCCAGAAGACGAAAGTTAGCTGGCTAATTCAGGACTATTAGCGGTAACCGCGGCGCTCAGCCGTCGGCAGTCTCCGGTCCTATGATCCCTCCGACCTCAGAAATCACGTCTGCTGGAAAACCACTCCGTTCAGAATGTTCTTGCACGAGACCCTCATCAGCCGCCTCATAAATACAGAAGGACTTATCTGCTGTTCCGTAGGAATGTCTCCATGAGATGTCTTTGCCTTCAGCCCTCATCGCCTCCAAAGTTTCGTTAGAATGCGCTGCAGCTCCTTGCAATTCATCAGGTCCCATTTCGCCCATCCCAGGCATTGATCGTTCTATCACATATAAGGGCATGGCTTACCACCTTTCAATCTGGCGACAACACTCACCGCCGCTCGCCGTGACGGTAGCACGCTCGAGAAGAAATAGTCAATCGGCCCCTAAGGTGGGTGATAACTCAGGTGTTCCTATGTCTCCTTAATTAACTTTTTCAAATCAATAGCGAAAAGCAGACCCCAAAAGACACCACCGACAAGACCACCGACCATCTGCTGAAAAACATTGGCCCCTCCCATGCCGATCCCTAATAGTGGGATCATCAGGGTGAGGTAAGCAACACCCACCATCCTTCGAATGATGTGACGTTGACGTAACCCTATTGAGACAAAAAGCGCCGCTAGTAGAGGAAAAGGAATAAAAGTAGCCAATGCCTCGATCCCTCCGAGCGTTCCATCTCTCGAAAAGAATTCTTCAGCCGAGGAAACAAAGAGGCCTGTGAAGAGACCAGTAAGTACCGCCGCTAAAAATATCCGACCACTAATTCGCACCGAAAAGTCGTCTCGGATACTAGTTCCTACTTCCGTTTTGAATAGGTTCAGTGTCAGACATCATTTTATTTAACACAAAGTAGACAGGGCAGAATCGAGTCACTGGGCTAATAATCTGTAACCCTGCCACGATGCCAGCAATCCACAACCACTGTGTTGAGACTGTTGCTGCGAGTATCACACTGAGCATGTTGGTAGCTCCGACAATTCCATCATGCGCTCGAATCTTTTTGTGCATTTAAATCCTCTTTCCTATTTAATAAAACATCATTATTTCGCAGATTAAACAATAAGACGACCCTGTGCAATTCTCCCTGAGTGCTCCTCATCCAGCTATGAGAAATCAGTAGTTTTCACGAACTCATAAAGACGAGGGAGAAAACCGGCTAGGTGTGTCATCTCGGTGTAGCAGTGGTCGATCAAGAATGGCCCCAGGAAATTGGGTGTACCTGCCGGAAGGATAAATCGACTGCGCATCTCACACCCTTTTACAGTTCGGCGAACAGCGTGGATCAGTCGACCTTTCTGAACACCACTCTCATCATCGCTACTCCCCGTAATCGCACATATCACAGTCCCATAATTAGCATTGTCGAGAGAATCTTCATCTAAACCGATATCGCTCGGGTTATGGAATGTGATAGCGAGCCGAGATTGCAGAGCACCTATGTATTCATCCACCCAAGAGGTGTTGCCGATATAACGCTCCCGGTCAGTCATTCCCGATTCGTTGCTGAGGTCATATCGCGGTTGAGCGAACAAATGGGCCTGAGGGTGCCATAACTTGTATCTCTCCGTGCAGTTTATGTGCCAGCCGAACCACCAGTCGATCATCTCGGGCGTAGTGTCAGGCCATGAGGTTTTAACTGCGATACTAAGCTCGCCGTTTGAACAGATAGCGAAACCATTCTCTAGGGGCAGATAGTCCGGTTCGAGAAGGTCTCTGAGATTTTCAAGGTTCATTCCCTCCATATCTTCCCTTAATCCGGCATTAATCGCATCTCGGATCTCTTCAGATAGGTCGGGAATATTCCAGTCAAAGAATGGCTTAGTGAATTTGTCATACTCATCTCTCCATATCCCGAGATGGGTGCTTCTGTCTGGATCCAACGTTGTCTCGTGGGTTGTTTGAAACTCAGCTGGCAAGGTGCTCCCCCAGTTTTGCAAGCAGAGCTAAACAGACTTCAAGAGCAGCAACCTCGATAAACTCGTCAGGCCGGTGGGCCACAGCAATGTCTCCCGGACCCCATAGAACTGCAGGGATGCCTGCTGCCTGAAAGAGGCCAGCTTCGGTTCCATAAGACACGACATCTACCGGTAGGGTGCCGCCGTTCGATGACACTTCGTCAGGCAGAAGAACCTTCATCAAGTCAAGAGCCGGTGAGTCATCATGCCATTCGAGACCGTCGATCTCGCAAATCATCTCAGTTTGGATTGAAGCCTCCGGGTACACAGTTCGCATCTCGTCTAAAAGAGTGGATTCAAGTACAGCCATTTGTTCCTTCACGAATGAGTCATCCTCACCCTGCACTGGTCTCATCTCCCAATCGAACCAGCATTTATCAGCCACCACACATCGCCCCTGTCCGCCACTGATCGTTCCCACATTGAAGGTGGTGGGTGGAGGGTCATAAGGACTGTCACTAGGAGCTCGAAGAGTCATGTCATCTGCCAAACCCAGCAGACCTGAAATCCAGCGCATTGCATAGTGCACTGCGCTGACTGCCTCTGCAGGAACTGAACTGTGACCATTCATTCCAGTCACTGTTGTTCGATACTCATAACAGCCTTTGTGTGCTCCTACGGTGCGAAGTCCGGTCGGTTCACCAATCACAGCCGCCGACGGTCTTATGCCACGCTCCTTCAGATCAGCTAAGAGAATGGGCGCTCCGTGGAAGCCATCCTCTTCATCGAAAGTCAACGCAATATGTATTGGAACGGTCAGGTCAAGTGCTGCATAGGTGGGAGCCATTGCCAATACGCAGGCCACAAATCCTTTCATATCTGCCGTTCCTCGACCGTAGACTCGACCGTCACGGCGATCAGCTTTAAACGGTGGAGTGGTCCAGTCCGCTGGATCCACTGGGACAACATCTGAGTGGCCCGAAAGCACTACCCCACCTTCGATATCAGGACCAATGGTAGCAAACAGGTTAGCCTTCGTCTGAGTGTCATCGTAGGTTAAGACCACCGTGGCTCCCAGAGATTCGAGACGAACCCTAACATCGTCGATTAAATCTAGATTTGGAGTGAGAGCCACCGTATCGTAAGCAATCAGAATGTCCAGAAGATCCAGAGCCTCTCCGGCCGGCGGCGCTTTAACACTCTCAACCATGAAGAAACCTTACAATGACGTTTAATTGCTTCATGCTTCTAGTTCTTACATTGACTATCTTCCACATTTTTTGCTTCTGAAGCCTTTTATCTCGATTCAGCAACTATGGCAAGATTTTCCAAAGTGGCTTCCATGCTTTTAAGGTTGTGGGCGGCTCGGTCAGAAACACCACTAACGATCCAACCGATTTTGGCTCCCAACCATGTTCTTTTATCTGTCCACGACTCCGTGACTAGACAACCATTTTCAGTGGCTTCAATCTGATAAGACCATTCACACCATGCTTTTCCGGCTACCTGAAGAGAAAAAGACAATTTTTTCGTTGGTTCACATTTTGTAATCAGGACTTTTGTAGACCAGCGTCGGGCACCATTTTGATTTTTTCCTCGGAAAATAGCGCCTTCTTGAACTTCACTCACACCTTTTTCCCAGCGACCGCCATTATTTTCTGGCGATAAATCTCCCATTGATTCAAGGTTTGAAATGATTTCCCATGCTTCTTGAGGTGAAGCTGAAATTTTCCGACTTGTTTCCACTCTATTTTTCATTTTCACTCCAATTTCTTTTCTTTCTAGTTGTCTGGATCTACCGCTGATGCTTCTGTTAATTCTTCAGCATCCGTGCTCCAATCCTCGTATTGAATGATTTTCATCTCGCCAAAGCGTTCACGGAGCCAACCATCACGGTGATCAAGAAGACCCAGCTTTTTACAATTTGGGACAATCTTTGAGAAAAGTAAATGCTGGAAACGCTGTTGAGAGCGGGTGTTAGACAGCATTGATTCGATTTCGGAATTAGAGACTCCGAATGTAGGCCAGAGCTCTGGATTGAGTGTTCTTCTACGCATCAGGTCACAAGCCTCATAAGCAAACTCTTGACGTTCTCGGAGTTCACCTGAGGAGAGGTCGTCATAAACCTTCTGCAGGGAAAGGATTCCGAATGCGACATGGCGAGCTTCATCGGCCATTACATAACGGAGCATCTCTTTAAGTAAGGGGTCTCGAGTTGTGCCCATCATGAATCCAAAAGCAGCTAAAGCCAGACCCTCTATAACCACCTGCATTCCCAAAAACACAACATCCCAACGTGAGTCACGTAACACCTCGTTGAGGAGAGAGCGAAGATTTTCATTTATCGGATAAGTAACAGGCATCTTCTCATCTAAATAACGAGAGAAAGCTTCGACATGACGTGCCTCGTCGACAACTTGAGTGGCCCCATAATACTTTGCATCAATAGCTGGAACGGCTTCCACTAATCGGGCAGCAACCAACAATGCTCCTTGTTCGCCGTGAAGAAACTGACTTAAGGAAGCACACTGAGAATGAACTGCGAACTCAACCCATTGATCTTCTGTCCATGAAGCAACTGGAGAATTATCCATCTCAGCAAGAGCTCGAGCGGGAAAGCCCGGCGGTATTCCTGACTCTTCGGCCTGCAAACGAATTAGGCGCTCCGGGTCCACATCTGTAGACCAATCCAGATCATCACTCACATTCCACTGGGCTCTCTTAGCTTTCTCATACAGACGATCAAGACCTGCACCATCACGGTCATAATCCCAAGTAAAGGTTGCGTCGAAATCTGCTCCAACTCGAGCAATAAGATCTTCGAAAGACTTCTGACTCATGAAGGAAGTCTACAGAAAAGACTCAAAATGTAATGGAACCTTCCTATGTGTCATATCCAGATGACTCCATTAAATAATTATCTTAAATAAATGTTCTTTCTAATATTAAGTTGTAATGTTCGCTGATGTTTAAAAAAGGTTCCGCAAATGAAGGTGTACGCTCACCTTCTGGCTTCTACGGATGGCATATGCTAGCGCTCGCTTCTCTTGTCGGCATCCTTACGGGACCAGGTCAATCGGCTGCTGTTTCGGTTTTTCGTGAACATCTCTCTTCGGGTCTAGATCTTTCCGACTCTGCTATCGCCACCGCTTATCTAGTCGGCACATTGACATCTTCTGTTTTCCAACCGAGAATCGGAACTTGGGTTGACAGTGTTGGAGTGAAAAGAGCCACAATAATCATCGGGGTGCTATTTGCTATTGCTGTCGCTCACATGTCACTGATCCATGGTGTTGTCTGGTTGGCAGTTGGTTTTCTTGGAATCCGCATTCTTGGGCAGGGAGCTCTTAGTCTGACCTCAACTGTTGCTGTGGCTCATTGGTTTAATCTGCGTCGCGGTTTCGCTATGGGTTTGAAAACGACAGTGACTTTTAGTGGAATGAGCGCTGTTCCACTCATTCTGGCACTCACTATTGAGGCGTGGGGTTGGCGAGAAGCCTGGCTGATAGCCGCAGTAACTATTCTGATAACTGTCGTACCGATCGCTTTTTTCGGGTATGTGGATCGACCTTCGGATCTGGGACAGGTACCTGATGGTGGCAAATACGAGGATCAAATTGTTTCGAATAAGAGAGCTAAATCTGTAACTCGTGATGTGGCTATTCGTACAAGGACGTTCTGGACGCTGGCGTCAGTAACGATCTGTAGTTCACTTTTTGGTACCGGTCTTATATTTCATCAGAGTAATATTCTCGGAGAAATCGGTTATTCAAACTCTGAGGCTGCCGCCATGTTCTTACCGACGGCTGTGGGTTCGATATTAGGAGGCCTAGGGTTTGGATGGCTCGCGGATAGGTCTATCCGTCCCTGGCTTCCAGGCACTTCTGCCTTTCTGATAGCTGCAACAACTTTTCTCGGAGGCTCTGTTACTTCTTTCGGAGGAGTTATATGTTATGTCTTGCTTTTTGGTGTGGGTATGGGAGGGGTGGCTTCTTTGAATACTGCGCTACTACCTGCACTTTTTGGAGTCGGACACATTGGTTCAATTACTGGTTCTCTCAGTTTTCTAAGTGTTCTAGCCTCTTCGATCGGAGCGCTCGCCTATTCATTAGGAAGTAACGTGTTCGGTGATTACAGAAGTACCAGTGTCGCATTCACGCTTGTTCCACTGTTTGTTGCATGTATAGCAATGATGAACCGTCGTCATTTCATTACAGAAAAATTTACTGCGCCATAGAACGAAAGAAACAGTAATACAAACCAGCATGTTTCACTTCAAGGCAACATCCGACAAAGCTTTTGCTTACTAGGTCACCTATTCAAAGCTTGTGAAAGCCCTTCAGGGTCATCAGTTCCGACCACGAGTCTTTTGCCGTTAACTTTGCGAATCTCAACACAACTACGTCCCCATACACGCCAAAGCCAACCACCTGAAATTCCTCTTATGCCCGTGCCAACCCATCCTGAAATTTCAACGATTTCGTGAGAGACAATTTCACTTCTAGGTAGTCGGGTTCGAGGCCACCCGTATGAAAATCTGAATTCGAACTGTTCAAAAGTTACGACAGTGGTAGCTGACATGAATGATCGAATAAAAGCATAGTAAATAACCAATACCGTCAGTATCAGGATCCACGAAACACTCTTTGAAGTAAAAGACCCTGTAGCAATGTTGGGCCCTAATAGAAACAAGATGACAATAGTAAGAAACGTTCTTTTCCATTTTTTTGACACATTTTGTGTGTGCTCGTAGATCATATTTTAAAAATAGCAAACTCTAAGCGGTATAGTTTCGTTATGGCAGATTCAGATATTAAAGCAATGACTGCACAAATTCCTGGTGTGGATTTTGAAGAGACTTCTTTCACTAATCCTGTGTCGCTCAATGAGGCAACGGTAGCGATCGTTACATCTGCGGCACTTCATCACCCAGACGACGAAGAATTTACAATGCTCGATATTGGGTATCGGGTTTTGGAGTCTTCAAAGCATGACTATGTATTGCGCCATTGGAGTCCCAACTTCGATCCAACCGGTTTCGCGTTGGATATAAATACTGTTTTCCCAATTGACCGTCTGCAAGAGCTAGCTGACCAAAATGTAATCGGAAAAGTTGCTGAACAGCATCTTTCATATGCTGGAAATCAGTTCGATCTTTCTTCTATCCAGCTTGATAGCGGCCCTTCGGGAGCGCAGTTTCTAAAAGACCAGGGTGTCGATGTGGTGCTCCTAACCCCTGTTTGACCTTTGTGTACACGTACCGTGAGTACGCTCGCACACATTTTTGAAGCCGCTGGTATGGCGACAATTGTTTTCGGGTCTATCAAAGAACAAGTGGAGTCAACTGCACCTCCGCGTGCGCTTTGTTGCGACTTTCCTTTAGGACGACCTCTTGGTGAGCCTCAGAATCCTGAGTTTCAACACAGGGTTCTCGAATCTGCTTTCCAATTACTTGAAGCTGAAGAACCTACTATTAAAGAATACGACGTTTCAATTCCCGATACCGCTGATGAAGTTCTTGCCTGTCCCCTACCTCCAAGACACGATCCTGATTTACATCCTGCCTTAGATGAAGTGAGAGGGTTGCGTCCTGCATACGATCGGGCTATTGAAAAATATGGAAATCGGATTGGTATGGGACGAACTGTTGATCTGGAGAATCTGGAAGAGGCTATCGCAGCTCTGATCAAAATAACTGAGGGAACTCCATGGAAAGAAGCTGGTATACCTGGCTTCCCTTCAAGGGTCAGTCAAGACATTCGTGGATATTACGAAACTGCCGCTTTGGAACTTTCCGAAAACGCACCTAAAGCATGGGCAGGTACTCGCTGGTTTTTCAAAAATACAGAAGCTGGGAAGCTTCTCATGTCTGCACGTCAAACTATGGCCGACTCAGGGGCTAATCAACCTATATGGTTTTACATGGCTCCGGGAGACAGTTAAGTCTTGACTTATTTACTATGACTGAACATCTCTGGGACTTAACCGCTAATGACTTGGCCAGAAAGATTGCTGACGGTGAAGTTTCCAGTCTGGAAGTCATCGATGCTCATCTGGGTCGGATCGAAGAAGTTAACGGATGGTTGAACGCCGTTACACGCGTTTTAGCCGACGAAGCCAGAGCCGTTGCAGAAGACGCGGACAAAGCCGTAGCCGCTGGCGATGAACTGGGTCCCCTACATGGTGTCCCTTGCACAATCAAAGAAAACATAGATGTAGCAGGCACGGCGACCACTCAGGGTCTTCCAGTTTTTGCTGACCTTGTATCTCCGACCGATGCTCCTCTTGTTGAACGCCTCCGAGGAGCAGGAGCGATCCCGATCGGTCGAACCAACCTTCCCGAGCTTGGACTCAGAATAAGTACCGACAATCCTCTGCATGGTCTGACTCGCAACCCGTGGCATCCTGAGCGAACAGCTGGTGGTTCATCTGGTGGAGAGGGTTCTGCAATAGCGTCAGGAATGTCGCCATTGGGCCTTGGTAACGACATTGGCGGCTCGGTCCGTAATCCGGCTTACTGCTGTGGGGTCACATCGATCAAACCCACACATGGACGCCTGCCCTCTTATAGCGTTTTCGAACATGATCAGAATCCTTCATTGTCATCGCAAATAATGCTCACTGACGGTCCAATGGCTCGTTCAGTCTCAGACCTTCAAACCGCTATGGAAATTTTGAACGGTTGTGATCCTCGTGACCCAAGGTCGGTCACCGTCTCGATGGAAGGACCTGACAGCAAGCGGCGGGCGGCTATGGTTAAAAGTATTCCTGGTACCGAGTGTCACCCTTCTGTTGTTGAAGGAGTTGAACGTGCTGCATCATCGTTAGCTGATGCAGGTTGGGAAATAGTTGAAAACACACCCCCTGGAATAGATCTCTGTTCAGAAATATGGGCTCACTTGTTAGGCACTGACGTTTCCCTTTTGATGGATGCAGCACGACCTCTTCTGAGTGAAGAAATGGCTGCTGCGCTGGATAGTGGCATAACTGAACAGTTCCCTTCAGAAATAATGGATCCAAATTTGGTTCACTCAGAGAGAATCCGTCTGGCTCGAGAATGGTCAGTTTTCTTCACCGAACACCCTGTTGTCATCATGCCTACTTGGCCGCAACAGCCATTTGAGCATGGAGCTGACATTAGCGAAGACTCCAGAAGCGAACTGATCGAAATACTGCGTTTTATCACACCAGCGAATGTGCTCGGCTTGCCTTCCGTAGCTTTACCAGTTGGTGTATCTGAGGGTCTCCCTCAAGGAGTGCAATGTATCGCTGATCGTTGGCGTGATGATTTAGCTTTAATAGCAGGATTAGACATTGAATCTTCTCTGGGAATAATCACTCCGATAGACCCAATTACTTCGTAAAGTTTTTCTTAATTGATTGGTAGACCTGACACCAGCCAAGGGATCTTATTTTCGATGCCTGCGTCTTCACAAGGATCATGCCCTTCCGGATGGGTATCGGCGAGCATCTGAGAAAACTCGATCGAGGTCACATGGCAAAGAAGATACAGGCCTGCTTCCTCTAAAAACTTCATGACATCATGATGAATGTCTCTACCGTTAGGATTTTTAGCTAATTCGAAAATCCCGTCTCTGCTGTAATAGTTATCTTTGGGGGTTGCGCCACCTGTAAAAGTTGTCTCCTTGATTCCTCTTTCAGTTAAAGGTGCTACGAAAGAGTTCCATGTCATTTCGTCTAGATCTTCTATGTTGTACATCAACTGGTTCCGTATCCCAAACATTGTCGCCATGACACGATGAAACGCTTTTTCGTCGCCGCTCATTCCTGTGGTGAAGTTTTCAAACATCTCATCCCCATCAAACGCAGGGGTTCCTCTTGCTATAAGTATTTCATCTGCAGAATTTACCGCTACTGCGTCATCAACTGAAAAAAGTTCCTCTCCATTGAGATCAACGATTAAGTCACTATCGGGTTTTAAAAAGTTCTGATGGGGTTCCCCTGTGAAAATACAGAACCCAGTTTCGTTGATAATGCACGAGTACCTGTCCGTTGGTCGTGTAGATGGCTTTGTTGGTTTTGGAGGGTTCGACGATGCCACTGTGATAATCGTGGTCGGAGTAGCAGTCGTGGTTGGAGCAGTAGTCGTGGTTGGAGCAGTAGTCGTGGTTGGAGCAGTAGTCGTGGTTGGAGCAGTAGTCGTGGTTGGAGCAGCAGTTTTAGAAGTTTCGCTACATGATGCAGTAATTAAAACCAAACAAACAAGAGTAGATAACTTTTTCATAAGTCAAAGCTCAAGAAAACGGATTCAGAGATCCACCTTGTGAAGTTTCAGCATTTACAGGGGTCCCTATTACTACTCGAGTTTTGAAGGCTTTATCAATGAGTCTTTGTTTTTTCGGATCCCAAATAGGCCATAGGTAGTCAATCAGTTCGATAATGTTACCTATTCCTGTTATCCCACCTACTAAACCTGGAACCAACCAACGGCCGACTCCTTTGGCACCACCGGGAGCTTCGCCAGAATCAGCGTCTACTAAACATATCCCCTGACTTCGTTTTCCTGGTGTCGTGCCGGAGCGTCCCTGACAGTAACCGAAGAACCATCCTGACCAAACTACCGATGCTAAACCCAGAAGAATTCCAACTATTAAAAGAAAGGTTGTTCCAGCTGAGAAATCGTATTCTCCCCAAAAGTCATCGTAGGCAACCACCACGCTTATGACTATCAACAGGCCTGGTACGAGGCAGACTGCTATAAAAATTAAAAAATCAAGTATCGCTGCCTTGGCGCGAGTCCACCAGGACGCTGCTTCAAGGTCAGGAAAACCTTCACTCATCTAAATCAACTCTCCAAAATCTTTTTTCAAACTACTGATGGAAGATAATGTAACAAATAAAAGCATACAAAGTTAAGAATAGTTAACAAGAGTAGACTTACTTATGCAAAAGTTGGGTTTCTTCATAATTTTGCTTTCAATCCTTTCGGCATGTGGTAATGCTTCTGAAACTTCCACACCATCACAGGTGTCTACTACAACTACAACCTTGGAAGTGCTTCAAGAATCTGATGTAAAACTTCTAGAGCCTTTGCCCCTTATAGCGATGCGTGTAGGTGAAGCTGAACAGCCAATGGTTTTAATCAGTAAGCCTGACGGGAACGGTTTTCTTCTTGGTGAGCGGAAAGGTCAGATAAAAACCACGGAAATAAATGATAATGGGTCCTTGAGTATTGGTGAAACACTACTCGACTTGTCTGATGCAGTAAGCACTGCAGGTGAGGGTGGCCTTCTTGGTATGGCTTTCTCAAAAGATGGATCTGAGCTTTTTGTTAACTACACGGCTAAACCTATGACCACCAGAGTGTCTTCCTTTTCTTTTGTAAATGGTTTTTCAGACACTGATGTGGAAAAAGAAAAGAAGATAATTGAGATCCCTCAGCCCTACCCGAACCACAACGGTGGCCACCTGTTGGTAGACGATGACGGTTACCTTCTAATCGGTTTAGGTGACGGAGGGGCAGGTAACGATCCTCTTGGTCACGGTCAGGACACTTCAACTTTTCACGGTTCGATTCTGAGAGTTAACCCGAATACTCCTAAGGGGACTCCTTACATAGTCCCATCTGACAACCCTTTCATTGGAACTTCTTCCGATTTTCTCCCAGAGATTTTCCTTTACGGTTTGAGGAACCCTTGGCGTTTTGATTTCGATCCTTCCAACGGTCATCTTTGGATAGCTGATGTTGGTCAAGACCGCCTTGAAGAAGTAAATCTTCTCCTAGCCGAGTCCTACACTGACGGGTCCAATTTCGGTTGGTCTTCCATGGAGGGCACATTAAAGCGTCTTGGTTTCAAGCCTGACGTCGACTATCACGTCCCTGTTCACGAGTATGAACATGGTGATGGACGCTGCTCTATTATCGGCGGGGTTGTTGTGCGTGACGGAAATCTTGAAGGGCTTGAAGGTGCTTTCGTTTACAGTGATCTTTGCGATGGAAAAATTCGGGCCCTTGTATTCGATGGAAATCAGTGGGTTGATCATGATCTCGAAACGGTTGTTGAACTCCCGATCTCTTTCACAAGAGCTTCTGATGGAAGAATTTACGTGTTATCAGCGACTGGCGGAATTTTTCGCCTAGAAGGAAACGATGAGTGACATAGAAACGGTTAGAAATCACCTAGCGGAAGAAACAGGTCTTGCCACAGTTAGTACAACTCAGGTTGATGGAAAGGTTCTGTCAAGTGTCGTCAATTGTGGGATGATCCAACATCCACTTACAGGTGCTACTTGTGTCGTTTTTGTTTCCGGCAGTAACGCTGCACGTTTGAAACACATAGATCGGGGTTCTCAAGTAACCATTAGCGTAAGACGCGGGTGGGCTTGGAGTTCAGTAACCGGACCAGCGGATTTGATAAGACCTGAAGACCTGCCGGACAGTATCGATGCCGAGCGAATGAGACTTCTGCTACGCGAAGTTTTCCATGCAGCTGGTGGTGTGCATGATGATCTGGAGGAATATGACCGAGCGATGGCTGAAGAGGGACGGGTAGTGATTTGTGTTACTCCTGAACGAATTCTGGGAAACCCCTAGTTTAAAATAAATAAAACACGTTGTTTTTGAGAATCATTCTCATTAATATCCAGTCATGAACATACTACTTCTATCACTAGTAATAATCGCTGCTTCAGCTATCCCTGGATTCGCTCCAAGTCTTTTCGCTAAAAGATTATCAATTGAAACTTTAGGTAAATTAACGGGAGTCGCTTCCGGCCTTCTATTAGCTTCCGCAATCCTTATTGTTCTACCTGAAGGATTTCACCTCTCCGCAGAAGCCGCAGAGGGCAACGAAGTATTTGCTAACAAACCACTTATTCTCGGTATCGCAATTCTTGGTGGTTTTATTTTCATGCTCATACTCGAAGGGCTCGGAGTTGGACACGCTATCCACGAAGAGCATCATGATCATGAAGAAGGACACGGACACGAACATATACATCACCCTTCAGCTGGTCCTCTTTTAACAATTGGTTTATCAGTTCACGCATTAGCTGATGGTGTAGCTATAGGAGCAGCGGCAGCTTCTGGTAATTCTACTTTCTCCGCTTTGGTAGCAACAGCAGTCCTCGTTCACAGGATTCCCGCTGCGTTGAGTCTCGGACTTTTCTCCTTGCATCAACCAGGAGGGCGAGGGACGACCATACGTCAAATTTCAATTTTCACAGCTGCTTCTCCCGTAGCTCTAATTGTCTCTTACTTTGCCCTAGAGGGTTTGAGTTACTCTGTTCTCGCTTTCGTATTGTTATTCTCTGCAGGCACTTTCATATATGTAGCCACTGTGGACACTTTGCCTGAAATACATAATTTGGAAACTGGTAGAAAGTCCGCACGAAACGTTGCTGTTAGTGCTGTTCTTTTCTCTGCGTTGATACTAATTCTGCAAGGTTTCGGGATTGAACACAGTCATGATCATGAAGACCATCACGATCATCATGAAATACACGATGAACACGACGAACACGACGAACACGACGAACACGACGAACACGACGAACACGACGAACACGACGAACACGACGAACACGACGAACACGACGAACACGACGAACATGACGAACACGCAAGAGCAGTTATTAACTAACTAGACTGAAAGCATGTCAGATAAGGGCCCTTCAGTTTTCCAACTAAAAACCATGAACTTTATTCATCGAATGATTATTCGACTAACCTTTGGTCGCTCAGGATGGACCGCTGCAAAAATGCCAGTTATCAAACTTACAACTACTGGTCGAAAATCAGGTCTCCCTCGTTCTGTCATGCTGACCTCTCCTCACAAAGAAAATGATTCTTTCATAATCGTCGCTTCGAAAGGTGGCTCAGACACTCCCCCAGACTGGTTGCTTAACCTCGAAAAAAAACCTGACGTTAAGGCAAGTATCCAAGGTGCTCCAAATGTGGCAATGCGTGCTGAGGTAGCTGATGAAAGCGAACGAAACCGACTGTGGCCGCTAATAACCGAAGACTATTCGAACTATGGTGACTACCAAACAAAGACCTCAAGAGTGATTCCACTGATTTTTCTTCACCCTGTTCAATGACACAACCAACTTGGTCGATCCACGCAAAGAACCTGCCTGAACATTCCCGGAATCCTATTCACACTGATGAAGGTGCAAAAGCCGCAGGTTTTGATGGGGCTCTAGTCGCTGGAGTGACTGTTTACGCATATTTAACTAATCCAATTGTGACACTTTGGGGTGTCGATTGGCTTAAAAGAGGGTCTGCAATTGTGGAATTTAAATCTCCTGTACTTGCAAAAGAACTAGTTGAATGTGTAGCCGTTTTGGATGAGGTATCACTACATGTTAATGCCACAGTTGATGACCAGGTCCGCGCACAGTGCACTGCACACATGGAAAGCTCGGCTTCCAAAAACTCTTCTGATTCCCCTGTTGAACTACTTGAAACCGAAGAGATTCATCTGACCGATGAGTGGAGTGACTATGGGCAACGGGCCGGAGATGACCATGAAATCTATTCAGAGCTTGGTGTCATCCACCCAGCAGTTTGGCCTTCTTTGGCCAACTACATTGTTGAAAAAAATCTGGTTAACGGCGCGTGGGTGCACACTCGTAGCAAAATTTGCCATCATGGACTAGTTCAAATTGGTTCTACCGCTACCGTCGAATCAAGTGTTATTAATCGCTTTAAAACCAGAACAGGCAATCGAGCCATTGTCGACGTTTCTGTAAGTGTCGACGGAGAAAAACTTATCGACATAGAACACGAGGCAATAGTTTCATTAAACAACTGAAACTTATGCAAGTTCTGAGATTAAAGTGTTTTTCTTATGAGTAAATATTTCATCTATAAGTGGTCCGAATTCTTCTAAGGGAAGTTCGTCGTATTTAGGATCGAAGCAATTCTGATCATATTCATGGCAAAAATATTCGCAGTCATCAAACCACTGGTGGTCACGGAATTTTTCTCTGGCGTTACGGTCTTCTCCGAGGTGATGGAAGTAGTAATAACCTTGAAATAGACCATGGTGGCGGATAATCCAAAAGATACGTTCACTTACATAAGGTTTAATTATTTCCGCTGCAGCGGCACTATGGTTTTCTGGTCCTGAAAATTGATGGAACTGCTCCAACGTGAAGGGCACGGGTTTGCTCTAATCTTTCAAATTTGTGATCTTCTTCTTTAGTTGAACGAAGTGTCAACCAGATCACAGAAATTAAACATACAGCTCCGCCGATAAGCGTTTCTGTTCTAGGGGTTTCATCTGCCCAAATCCACACCCATAAAGGTGCCGCAACGATTTCTGAGATTAAAAGTAGAGAGATGTCTGCTGATGGGACAAAACGGTGGGCATAATTCCAAAACGGCGTAAAAGCTCCAATGAGTATGCCTCCTCCTATAAATGCCATGAATACGTCGTTTCCGGACATTTCCAAACCAGGGCCAAACCCTGCCATTAGACCTGCAACTAAGGCCGAAGCGCTGCCTCCAACTACTGTTGGTACTCCTGGATCTCTTGCCGGTGAACTTCTGACCAGTACCGTGTACCCACCTAAAGCTATGGAAAGAACAACAGAAAGTATTATCCCTAGAGGATCCCCACTTTCAAGACCTCCTCCTACCATTACTATTACCCCTATAAGAGAAACGGACATAGCTATTCCTGTGTCTCGTGTTAGGGATTCCTTTAGAAAAAAGCGGGCGAAAATAGCTGCATAAAAAGGACTTGTTGACTGAATAAGTAGGACGAAAGCTGCTGTTACACGGCTCAGGGCAACTATATAAAGAGTAAATAATCCGCCCATAACTAGTCCAGCGACTATTTGGGCGCTTCCTGCTTCAATAACTGATCGAAATGGGTTTCTACCCATCCCAAGGATTATCAGAATTGACACCAGCGCAGCTGATAGGCCCCTCACAAAAAGGTATTGCCACTCATTAGCTTCTTCTAGATATCTGAAAGTCAGTGCACCGAAGCTGAACGCAACTCCACAACACAAGATCACAATTGATCCTTGAAAGCGGCTTAACTTAACTGCCATAAAGACCAATTCTAAATTTTATTTTCTACTATTTGATGGATTTACTCACAAAAAGTATGTGGCGCAATCGTCTTAAATCCTTTCCATAATCTAAGGTTTTCTAATGCCCACACACGAACTTCTTGAAACTGTGGAACTATCTGACGGACGCTCTCTGTCTTTCGCTAGTTTCGGTGATCCTGCAGGAAGACCTGTTTTCTATTTCCACGGTTTCCCAGGAAGTCGTTTCGAACCGCAGTCAAATCATGAAGCATACCTCAAAGCCGGAATTCGGCTTCTGGCGCTAGACCGTCCCGGGATTGGTTATTCAACTCGAAAAAACAAGCGTCAACTTTTGGATTGGCCTGACGATGTCGTTGAGGTTGCAAAAATTTTGAATCTGGAAAAATTCTCTGTTCTAGGAGTGTCAGGTGGTGGCCCGTACGCCTTAGCGTGCGCTAGAGCGATTCCCGGCTATTTGGATAAAGTCACCGTCGCTTGTGGTCTTGGCCCTATGGATGCCCCTAATGCAACATCAGGGATGATGCTTTCGAACCGTATCCTTTTCAGCTATGGACGGTTTTTTCCACCATTGCTGCGTTTATCAGTTTCTCTGATGGTTCGACAACTTTCCTCGAAACCTGTAAAAGGGTTTGAAAAATTTGTTAAAGGACTTCCGGAACCCGATCGTCTTGTTCTCTCTGGAGCGAATGCTCAGGAATTAGTTTTGGCAAGTGCGGTTGAAGGGGTGCGTCAAGGCAGTAAGCCTTTGCTGGAAGAGATAAGTATTTATTCAAAGTTTTGGGGTTTTGAACTCAGCGACCTCAATGTTCCAGTAAGCCTTTTTCAAGGAGAGGCCGACATTGATGTACCTGCCTCAATGGCCCGCTATCAAGCAGAATTGATTCCAAACTGTGAATTAAATTTGTATCCGACTGACGGCCATTTTTCACTTTTGGTTAATCGCATTGATGAGATAACTGCCTCTTTATAGGTCGAAAGGAAACAATGTCAAATAGAACCGCTGGTCCAGGAGTTACGGCAGCTGAAAGCACTCCTTCTTGGGATCCGAGGCCTACGCCACCTTCTAATGCACCGAATGTAGTTGTCATAGTTTTAGATGACACTGGTTTCTCTCATCTTGGATGTTTCGGTTCGGATATCGACACACCTAATATCGATCGTCTCGCCGAAAGTGGATTGCGTTATACGAACTTCCACACAACCGCTCTTTGTTCACCGACGCGAGCGTGTCTCCTAAGTGGACGCAACCATCATTCAGTAGGTATGAGATGGCTTTCAAATCTTGATACAGGTTTTTCTAACTGTCGCGGTGTCATAAGCAAATCAGCAGCCACTCTTCCTGAGGTTCTAAGAGAAAATGGTTACGGAACTTTCGCAACCGGAAAATGGCACTTGGCAAACCTCGAAGACTGTTCCCCTGCAGGACCTTTTGACCATTGGCCTCTTCAAAGAGGCTTTAATCGTTTTCATGGGTTTCTTGGAGGAGCGACTGATCAATTCTCACCCGAGTTGGTAATCGACAACCATGCAGTAGAACCCCCCAATGAAGACGGCTACCACCTTTCAGAGGATTTAGTGGATCAAGCAATTTCTATGATCAGCGCCCAGCAGTCATCATCACCTGGTGAGCGATTTTTTTCTTACATAGCTTTTGGAGCCACCCATTCGCCTCATCAAGCACCCGACTCCTATCTCGACAAATACAAGGGAACGTATGACGCTGGCTGGGATGCAACAAGGCAAAAATGGTACGAGAAGCAACTGGATACGGGAATAATCCCTCCTGAAGCTGAGCTTTCCCCACGTAATCGTGGCGTCGAACCTTGGGATGAATTAAATGAAGAACAAAAAGCTCTCTACGCGAAAATGCAAGAAGCTTTTGCAGCCTTTCTTGACCACACTGATGACCAAGTTGGTCGCTTAATCAATTTTTTAGAAACACAAGAACTTTTGGATGACACCCTAATCGTTCTCCTCTCTGACAATGGTGCCAGCCAAGAAGGCGGCAAACACGGAACCATCAATGAACTCGCTTATTTCAACCTGATGCGCCTCGAAGTCAGTGACATGGTCGAACACCTAGATGAAATAGGTGGCCCGAATCACTACAACAATTACCCATGGGGTTGGGCTCAAGCAGGAAATACTCCTTTACGTTTCTACAAACAGAACACTTACGAAGGTGGAATACGAGACCCTCTTATCATTCATTGGCCGAATGGAATAGATGATCCTGGAGGAATACGCGACCAATACCACCATGTAATTGATGTAATGCCAACGATCCTCGACGTCGTTGGTGTTGTACCGCCTGAAAATTTTCAAGGCGTAGAACAGCAACCAGTAGAGGGAACAAGTATGAGATATACATTTCCCTCGAATGCATGCGATACAGCTACTACTCGACCGAAACAGTATTACGAGATGATGGGTCATCGTGCAATCTGGTCAGATGGTTGGAAAGCAGTAACCATGCACCGCAAAGGTGAAGCTTTTGAAGATGAAGAATGGGCCCTATATAACACCGAGAAAGATTTTTCCGAATGTCACGATCTTTCATCTGATGAACCGGAAAAACTTAAAGACATGATTGATCTCTGGTGGAACGAGGCTGAAAGCTTCAACGTTCTTCCACTTGACGACCGAGGTACTGAATTGTTTGTTCTACGGAGAGAAGACAGAGTTCCTCCTACTAAACCGCAACGCTTTTTGGAAAACACTCCCCACCTTGAACGCTTCAAAGTACCTGATATCAGAAACCGTTCATTTGAAATCGCTGGGAAAGTCAATATCGAAAGCTCCACCGAAGGAGTTCTAGTTGCTAGTGGTGCTAGAACCGGAGGAATCGTTTTATATATTGCCGATGGGAATCTCGTATTCGAATACAACTTTATGGGTTCATCAACAATCCTTTCTTCTGATAAAAAACTTGATCCCGGAGAATGCGAACTCGGTGTCTCATATCGTAAGACTGCCGAAAATCATGGCATCGCCACTCTTTACGTCACGAACGGTGACACTCGTGATCATTTGGGGGAAGTTGAAATAGATACATTGCCCCATAGGCAAACAATGTACGGCATGGACGTAGGCAGAGACTTAGGACCAACAGTTTCTGAAAAATACGTCGGACCTTTCGCCTTTACCGGTGACCTTGACTGGGTCGAGTTTCGTTTAAAAAATGATCGCGATGATCTTGAAGCAGCTGCTGAAGTTGAAGCGAGAAATGCGTTAGCCGACCAGTAAATCTCAACGTAGAGAAGGATTATCGAAGCAACTGATCGCCTCAATGAATGCTTTGTAATTACCTTCTATTTCTGCGTTCTGATGTTCGAGAAGTTCTTTCAATGTAGTTTTACCTCCAAGCATGCGAGCCCAGTCATTTATCTTTATAACTAGTGTTGCTTCGCTACCCTCTCCATCAGTTGGAACTGCCACTCCATTACGTAAATGAAGGCCTGCTGTTGATTCATCATCGAAGCGCCAGCCGATACGTATATCTAGTTCACTGGAAAGTTCTGGTTCTAGTAAAAGTCTTAGTGCGTGAACAAAGGCTTTAGTTGGTTGATTCAAAACTTGACGTTCACTGAAACGGTGTGTGCGAAAACGATCTATATCGAGTTCTCCTTCAAGTTCAAGAGCTCTGGTCAGACACCAGTTGCGAACGTTTGTTGAAGTCGTTCGTTGTCCGATTTTTCTCAATATGGAAGCAAGTCGATTACGATCTTCGATTTCTCCCCCATTGCTTCGACCATTTTTATTTATCTCTTGTTGAATTAACCATGTAGCCAACTCAAGCGCCCATCGTAAATCGTCTTCTTCTAATGCTTTGGTGATCTCTTCGCGAACTTTTTCTTTTCCGCCAAATCCGTCTACAAGTTTTTCGGCTCGTTTTGATGCTGGTAGGGGGAATAGAGCAGATTCGTTGCCGTCAAACCATCCTCTTAAACCGTTGTGTATTTGTCGCACATGATGCTCCACTAGACCATAGAACTGCTGCGTGAAGTAACGGTTTTCATACTTTTGAGGCAATTGGACTAGTTCCGTTATTTCACTGAGTGTTAATCCTTTGTTTATTCCCCGAACGGTTTGATCCCACATGAATTGAATTGAGTCACGATATTGAGTTAGATCATCTAAAATTTGTTGAGTTCCACTCAAAGGAGGACCGTGAGCCCCTATTAGATGCTCTGCTTCCAGAGTGATCATATGTTCTATACCCTCTATGAGGATGCGTGGATCCCTGTACTCTTCACCTCTGATTGCAAAGACATTGAAAAGGGTTGGCCATAGAAGGTTGTTTACGCAAACTTTTATTTCTGGGAACCATATTGTGATCGAGTCATTAGCATCGGAAGGCGCTGGAGTCATCTCAACTTCAAGTCCAGCGATCATTGCACGAGTAGGTTCGTTAAATGTATGAGTGGGAGCGATGTAACCAGGAGTCCATGGTGAATGTTCTTCGAGCCGAAAATACTGTCCTAATGCTGAGTTAACAATGCCGTCTTGACCTTCTGTTGGGAGCATTAATCCAAATTGATGTACTAGACCTCTAGTTGCGGCAGCGCTTACATCTATGCCTATACGACGTAAATTGTTTTCAATCTCACTGTGGCCCCAAATTGGTGGCTGTTCGGATACCTCTTCCCATAATGCTGAGGTTCCATGCACATAGTGAAAGTGCGTGTATATAACTGCTGCAACTGGTGCGTCAGTGTGCTCGCGTACCTCTTTTAGAGAGGCGGTCATTTCTTCACGTGATTCTCCCGTATCTATAACTATGAGACCCTCTGGTCCTTCTATGAAATTCTGATTTGATAGCCCGTTACCTACTTGGCTCCATACCCCTGGTCGCACTTCGTATAATTTTCGTTCAAGTCTTTTGGTGTGTTCAATTGTTTTCTTATGGGCTTTTTGACCTAGAGGACCTTCGAAAATGTCCTCTTGCTTGCCGATACTTGCTGGGAATGAGTTCCTTTGTTCTTTCACTAAATTCTTTCTTTATTTCCGTGATTACATTTTTACTACTAACCTTTACTCATGGTTAAAGCGAGCCACTCAGATGTAGTTGCAACTGAAGATCCAGCCGCGAAACTAGCTGGACTCAGATATAAGTTCTCTGACTTTGATGGCGTTGAGGTCGGACCATTAGGTCATCTAGCTGAAGAACGTTCGCGCTTGAGCGAACTTAACTGGAAAAATTTTGATGCTTCGATGATTGGTGCGACAGTGGGTGCAGAAATTGATGGAGTTGATATCTCTAGCAACCTTTCGGAAGAAGTTTTAGATGAACTACATCAGGCTCTTATCGAATACAAAGTAATATTTTTACGCAATCAGAAGATCACGTCTGCTCAACAGGTGTCTTTTGCTGAAAGTTTCGGTGATTTGGAAATACATCCCTTCATTCCTTCTAATACTGAACATCCAAAGCTCGTAAGGTTTGAAAAAGGCGCTGACGTTGGAGGTTATGAGAACAGTTGGCATCATGACGTGACATGGCGTGAAGCTCCTTCGAAAATAGCTGTACTTAAAGCTATCAGTGTGCCTCATACTGGTGGGGACACGATGTTTTCTGACATGTGTGCGGCTTACGAGGGTCTCGATGATTCAGTTAAGTCAGAAATAGAAAATTTGATCGCTGTTCATGATTTTGCGCATTCTTTTGGCACTCAGGTCCCGGAGGAAAAGCGTGTGGAAATGAGAGAAAAATACCCTCTTGTTGAACATCCCGTTGTTGGAACTCATCCAGAGACGGGAAAGAAATATCTTTTTGTTAACAGAATTTTCGTCAACTGTTTTAAAGGTTTTACTCGAGAAGAAAGTCTTCCTTTAATAAATTCGCTTTCTCGTCAGGCAGAATTTCCTGAGTATCAATGTCGTTTCAGGTGGAGTGACAACTCGATTGCTGTGTGGGACAACCGACTAGTTCAGCACTATGCGCTAAGCGACTACTGGCCGGATGTGCGAATTATGGAACGAGCAAGTGTTATAGGCGAACAACCTAGACAGTAGTCTGGGAAATTGTTTTAGTCTTGAGGCGATAAGTGTGTTGGTGTCATAGGTTTGACTAAGACTGGGGCGAGGGCTTCGAGCATTCCTGTTTCTATTCGCCAAGCAATGTACTGTTCATAGTTTTCTCGTTTTGCCCATTTTTCCCATAGATAAACCCTGTCAGGATCATCTTGATCCACATAAGTTTCGACACTTTCACATCCTTCGAAAGCTCTTGTATCACTTAATGATTCCATCAGACCAGGAAGAAGAAGTTCTCCCATTCCTTCGTTGCAGTGAAACTCCGCCATAACAGTGTGTGACATTTCTTTCCCTTCATTCGTAGCGTGTTATTACTTTAGGATTTTTATCATTTTTTAGTCAAAAATCTTTCTAAAAAATATTTGATTCGACTTGACAAAAAGACGTGAACGCGACTAAAAATGTGTCAGCGAATAAATTGCTTGCAATTGATTCGCTCGGAGAAAAAATTAGCAATAATTTTTAATCCGGGAAACAGCCACTCTTCGGAGTGGCTTTTCCATTTGTATAGGACTTAATGGGAAAATAATTCCAGTTATTTTTTACGAACTATCCATGCTTCTTCTGATGGCCATTTTCGTGCCCATTCAAGATCAACGAATGAATACCTAGTTTCTAACTCGGATGAAGGTTGAATTTCAATCAAATCTTCTACCTCAAGGCCACACTCTCTAAACAATCGGATTCTGTCTCCATGTGATATGTGAAATTCAATACCTGGATCACCTGGCCATTCAAAACGATGCATTCCAAACTGTGAACGCCTAAGTTCTGAATTTGCTGGAGTTTCATCATCATCTGCAACACAGAGCATTAAAAGAGCAGAGTTGCCTAAAAAGGCTAACGATCCTCCAGGTTTTAGGATTCTTGCAGCTTCTGGTATCCAATGGTAAGGGTCGCACCAGATTGAAGCTCCATATTCAGAAATCGCAAAATCAAAACTCTCGTTATTAAAAGGAAGTTTTTCAGCGTCACATTGAATTAAAGGAAATTTTAAATCCATTTCTCTCTGGAGGTGTCTTGCTGTTGAGAGTTGCGCCGAAGAATTATCTATCCCGACAGGTCTTCCGCCGAGGTCCGCTAACCATGAAGAAACGTAAGCCGTACCACATCCGAGTTCAATGACATCACCTCCGGTGAAACTTCTCAACAAACCAACATCAGATTCAGGAACACCCCAGATACCCCAACGCTGGTCCCTCTCCTCCCATGCTCGTCTACCTGGTTTCACGTACTCTTCGGCCCAGTGATCCCAAGTTGCTCGATTAGAAGAGACATGTTCTAAATCAATTCCCTCAACCATAGGAAGATTCAAGCACAAAAATTTAGAAAAAAACATTTATTCGACTTGACAAAAAGACGTGAACGCGACTAAAAATGTGTCAGCGAATAAGTTGCTTGCAATTGATTCGCTCGGAGAAAAAATTAGCAATAATTTTTAATCCGGGAAACAGCCACTCTTCGGAATAGGTGCAAATCTACCCGAATAGTGGCTTTTCCATTTAATGAGCTCTGCCTTTCTAAGTCACTCTGCTTTTTGCCCGACGCAATGCCAATTTAGAGTAAGCAATTCTTCTTCTTCAGCTTGAATATACGACTGACTATTTTCATTCATACGTTGCATTAACGCATTAGTTTTCTTCGGAATTAAATGAGCCCTACTAAGAAACCTAAATACTGCTTCATACTTGTCAAACAGAGAAACTTCCTTTTTAATCATCTCCACTGCAGGCCGCCCTGTTGAAGAAATGAGAGTAAAACCTGCTTTTCTTAAAGAATCTTCCCAGTATTTGTAATACCAGAACCCTCCGAAGACAGTTAATTCACGCGTGTGTTGAATCAAAGTTTTCTGATGCTCATTTTCGCTGTCATAAGCATCAAGAGCAGCTACATCATTGAAAACAAACATTCCTCCAGGTTTCAAAACACGAAACACTTCTTTAAATGTGAAATCATGATCGCTGATATAAGTTAATGGTTGAATGGCATAAACAGCGTCAAAAAAATTGTCAGCAAATTCAAGTGGTTTATTAAAATCACCCACGATGAAATTAGGGACCGAAAGGTTCGGATTCTTCCAGGATTTCTCTATCTGTGATCCGTCGAGATTCATACCATATGGGATAGCAGCAGTGAGGCTAGCAATGTGTTCAGCTATCGCACCGCACCCGCACCCAAGTTCAAGAACCTTATCCCCTGAATTCAATTTGAGGTCGTTTGCAACAATTTGTTCGAACAGAATCTGATTCTGAATTACAGATTGTTTTGAGTCAATTTCTGGTGGCATGTACATTTTTTCAACTGAGCCAAGTGTGCAAAGCAGATGCATCACTTTATAAAGCTCTTGCAATTGACTACTGCTGCCCTGTGAATACCCTTTCAGTGGAACCCCACTCTCATAGTCCTTCTTAGTGTTCTCGGGAGAAGCAGAAAACAAATTGTTGTAAGAACTCATATAGGCATTGAAATCAGAGTCGCTAATTGTAAGTAGCGCCCAAAGTGCACTAAGTCGATCCAAGATTGTCGTCGACTTATGAATTGTGTCTTTCGCCATCTTTCATCTTATGGAAGTAAAACTTTAAAATATAAATTTTAAAAAGTTTCTCTCCGACTTGACAAAAAGACGTAAAAGAGACTAAAAATATGTCAGCGAATAAATTGCTTGCAATTGATTCGCTCGGAGAAAAGATTAGCAATAATCTTCAATCCGGGAAACAGCCACTCTTCGGAATAGGTGCAAATCTACCCGAATAGTGGCTTTTCCATTTATTGCCCGGAATCTTCGAGTATCCCACGAATTAAGTCTCCCGCTAGGAAATACTCCCGTCAAGACATCTCAAGAAAAATACATTCACCCAGACATTCCTCGGCTGCTTCGATTACTGCCTCAACATTCTCTGGCTTAACATCAACCATCTCACTCATCTTGTGAGTCGGCTCTTTCGGCGTTCCAGAACCATCTTCTTTCACGTAGAAAAGAGCATCCTCGTGACCAAAGAAAACCGAAGGTGCGATCTCTTCACAGAGTCCGTCTCCAGTACATAAATCTTGGTCGGGACATTATCTAACTAAAAAAGATGTTGGAATTTGGAAGGGCTACAAGCCACTAATATGGGTGAAAGAACCCACTGTTGAAGAAATAACAAGAAACTTCTGGGATCACCTTTCACAAAAAGCACCCACGCTTACAGGAGCTAGTCTTATTGAAAGTTCCGAGTTTGACAGGTGCAGAAAAGTCTCTCTTACGAAAAATTAAACTACGTTGCCCACAGCATGCGACTAGGTGAAGCTTGAAAAAGTAGGTCGTCAGCGGAATCGCTAAAAAGGGGGTCACTTTTCGATTCCACCAACGCTCTACAAATCAATTTGACGATTACTCGACCAAGAACTTTGGTTCAGGTGCGATACCCGGAGAACCATGTTCTGCGATATCTAAACCAATTCTTTCTTCCTCTTCACTAACTCTTAAACCGATCGTTGATTTCATCAGTTTGAACAAAATGCCCGATGCACCTAAAACCCAGATCGCAATAATTAATGCCCCTAGGAACTGAACTAAAAGTTGTTCTAATCCGCCGCCATAAAAAAGTCCTGCGTTTTCTCTCCCTAAAAATGCATCATCATGACGTGCGAAAAAACCAACTGCCAATGTTCCCCATACTCCACATATCCCGTGTACAGAAATAGCCCCAACTGGGTCATCGATTCTTTTTTTCTCTATCCAAATAATTGAGTAAACAACAAGTACTCCACCGATAAGGCCAGAAATTACGGCACCTAGAAAATTCATAGCGCCTGTTCCTGCTGTAATAGAAACAAGACCTGCTAATGCTCCATTTGCTGCCATGCCCACATCAAGCTTGCCGCTTTTCAGCCAAATTGTTGAACCTGCGCCTACAACTCCGGCGGATGCAGCTAGAAGAGTGGTCATGATGCAGTGAGCTACCCAGTCGTCCATCGCCAGTTCTGAGCCGGCGTTAAAGCCAAACCATCCAAACCATAAAATGAATACTCCGATTACTGCAAAACCAATGTTGTGGCCGGGTAAAGCTCTGGGTTTTCCTTGCGAATCAAATTTTCCTAATCTTGGTCCAAGGAAAATTGCTCCCATGAGTGCTGCCCACCCTCCGGCACTATGAACGATTGTTGAACCAGCAAAATCGCTGAATCGCGCATCACCTATTTTCAGGTCTGAAAGAATTCCATCACCGTGCCAGAAACTGTGAACTACAACTGGGTATATGAATCCGGACATTACTGCGGCAAAAATTAGATAAGCAGAAAACTTTGTTCTTTCTGCCATTGCACCAGAGGCAATAGTTACAGCAGTAGCCGCGAAAACTACTTGAAAAAAGAAGAATGTTGGAGTGGAGAGAACATCAGCTTCTCCTCCGGTAAAAAACTCAGGCATACCAGAGAGGAAAAAAGCGTCTCCTCCTATAAGACTTCCCTTGTCCGTTCCGAATGCGAACCCCCATCCAACTGCCCAAAAAGCCAGTGCTCCTACGGACATGTCGGCAAGATTTTTTGCCATGATATTTCCGAGATTCTTTGCTCTGGTTAAGCCGGCTTCAACGAAAGCGAAACCAGCTTGCATCAAAAATACGAGGCATCCTGCTACTAGAAGCCAGAGGCTAGTTAGTAGCATGCTATTAACTTCAGAAGGCATTAGTTCTTGAGCGAATGCCGGCGGTGCGGATAAAAAGATTGCTGAAACAATTCCAGCTGCACCAAAAATAATTTTTCTCCCGCGAGATCTTTTCTCTTGGAGTTTTGATTTAGTTAAGAGATTCACTTCGTTCCTTTCATAAACGCTCAAGCCAGAATAGAAAAGGTTTATTTCAAGCATGTTCCAGAATTGTGAAAGGAAAATTAATGCTTTATTTCAGGATTGTTCCCTGCATGTAACAAGAATGTTAAAACTGCGAATGTAAGTAATTCTCAAACTGTTGGAGGAAAAGTTAATAATCTCATAAGTCTTTTCGAGTGAAAGCGGTTAAAAACTTTTTAGAAATCTTTTCTCCAGCTTGAAAAAAGATATGGAAGCGACTAAAAATGTGTCAGCGGATAAATTGCTTGCAATTGATTCGCTCGGATTAAAAATTAGCAATAATTATTAATCCGGGAAAAAGCCACTCTTAGGAGTGGCCTTTTCCATTTATGGCGATGCATCCGAGGCTGTATGCACTTACTCCTCGGAGTGGCTTTTCCATTTATGTGGCCTTTTTGTTTCAAAGTTGTCATGCATAAAAAAGTGATCCTTACTTATGAATTCAATGAATTCGTTTCCTTTCCAATCCCTGAACAACTTTCGATACTTCCACAAACTGCTGAATAATTTTTTAAAAAGTTTCTCTCCGGCTTGACAAAAAGACGCGAACGCGACTAAAAATATGTCAGCGAATAAAATTGCTTGCAATTGATTCGCTCGGAGAAAAGATTAGCAATAATCTTCAATCCGGGAAACAGCCACTCTTCGGAGTGGCTTTTCCATTTATGTGGCCTTTTTGGATTCATACTTCCAATTTGTCACAATCTCATCTCTATGAGGACTGGCAACCCTCAGACGTCACCAAGTAAGGTACGAGTATGGCGACCTTGAAAGAATCGAACTCAGGAGGTGAAGATGGGAATTGAGGTTAAATCTATTACTGCTAAGGGGATAACTATCTCTCCGAAAACCAAAGAATTAATCGATAAAAAACTTGAAGCAGTAGGTAAACGATTACCTGACCTTGATCAAGCCTCACTTGTGTTTAAACTTCGCACACACTCCAATGTTGTAGAAGCGAAACTCACTATTGAAGGTGGTAGCAACCATCTACATGTGCATGGTGAAGGAAAAACTCCTAGTGCTGCCTTCAAAGAAGCAGTAACTCATGCCCGGAGAATAGCTCGTCAGCAATCCGAGAGACGTACCTCTGAACTTAAACATTACACTCCCCCAACAGCTTTTGTCGTGGAGGAACACAATAGGGAATCTAACCCTAATGAAGATTGACATCCCTGGAACACCCGTTTCCCTTCAGGTTCCTTTCGAGAGGACGATTATGCCGCTTCATTTGCGAAGTTCTAATATCTAGGAAGTGACAATTTAGGAAAACGTGAAGACAAACCTGATCAGCGGATACCTCGGAGCAGAAATTACTGGCATTAACCTCGCTAAACCAACCTCCCTGCAAATTGATTACATAAATAAAGCTTGGCTCGACCACAAAGTCCTTGTTTTTCGGAATCAGAATATTACAAGAGAACAACACATCGAATTTGGAAGAAATTTCGGCAATTTAGAAATCCATCCATTTGCACCTAGTCCAGATGGCTACCCAGAAATTGTCAAAATAATGTCCAACGATAAGGTGCAGTACGCAGCATCAAATTGGCATGCGGATGTAACGTGGCGCCAAGAACCCTCAATGGGGTCGATACTTCATGGTCGTGTTATCCCCGATGTTGGCGGAGATACATCATTTGCAAACACCGCTGAAGCCTATAACCGTCTAGAACCCGATGTAAAAAACCGTGTTGACTCCCTTAATGCGATACACGACTTCACTCGGACATTCGGGCAACGAATGACTTCGGAGGAACGGAAAAAGAAACAAGAAGAATATCCCTCCGCTCGACATCCAGTAATCCGAACACACCCTGTGACAGGCGAGAGAGGTATTTACACAAACCGACCTTTTGTATCTCATATAGAAGGAATCGAGGAGAACGAAAGCAAGCACTTACTGAACACTCTTGAACGAGCAATACTTGACCCCTCAATACAATGTCGAGTCAAGTGGGAGATTGACACAGTCGTGATGTGGGATAACAGAATTGTGCAACATCATGCATCGAATGATTTCTATCCACAAACAAGGCTTGTTGAACGAGTGACGATAATCGGCGACAGACCAGCTTAAAATTTTATGGTCATACTAAAAAACTTTTATTCGACTTGACAAAAAGGCGCTAACGCTAGTAAAAATATGTCAGCGAATAAATTGCTTGCAATTGATTCGCTCGGAGAAAAAATTAGCAATAATTTTTAATCCGGGAAACAGCCACTCTTCGGAGTGGCTTTTCCATTTATAAACCTAAATCGAGAGTCACGTACTTACATTGATACAGATTTTGTTTTCGCTTGGGAAAACTGGTTCCGAATAGAGGAACAAACGGAATTTACAAATTTGAAGATTCGGTATTGAATGACTAGTGACTAGAGTTAATAAATGCTAAGTATCAGGGCCCGAGGTCTACGTTTCATTATGAGACGTGCGAAACCAAACGAAGAACGAACTCTGGAAGAAGACAGAGAACACTTTAAAAAAATTACTAGATACCCTCCTCCAAAAACAGTTTCCTACGGGAAAGTACTTCTTAACGGCATACCATCTTTACGATTCACCCCTAAAAATCCTGAACCTAATCGTCATATCCTCTACCTGCATGGCGGTGGCTACATGATGGGCTCACCGGAGATCTACCGTTCCCCAGTAGGTCTCATTGCCCGTATGACAAACACAGTTGTTACTGCAGTTGATTATCGCTTAGCTCCAGAAAATCCTTATCCTGCTGGTATTGAGGATTGCGTTGCTGCTTATTTGGCTTTAAAAAATGAGACTGGTGGCGAAATTGCCGTTGCTGGTGATTCCGCTGGTGGCGGAGCGACACTTGCCACAGCTGTTTCTCTACGCGATAACCACGGTCTTTCACCTAGCTGTCTTTATATGATTTCCCCTTGGTTGGATTTAACCCATTCTGGGGAGTCCATGAATACAAAAGCTGAATTGGATGTGATGCTTGCTCCAGATTGGATACGTACAGGGGCTGACCGCTACCGGGGTAACGAAGATGCCAGCAATCCCGGGATTTCTCCTCTTTTTGCTGATTTAGAAGGCCTTCCACCAATGCTCATTCAGGCAGGCGATGAGGAACTGCTTCTATCCGATTCAGAACGACTAGCCGATCTCGCCTTAAAGGCTGGAGTTAAAGTAGAAATTGAAATAGCGAAAGGCTTATGGCATGTATACCCACTTTTCGGTGGATTCATCCCTGAAGCTAAGAACTCTCTAAAAGAGGCTGTTAGATTCATTAACGAACATAACAAATCTGAAAACTAACTTGATTACAAAATGATTGAAAAAACTATTGAAAATTGGCATTCTTTTCTACGCGGTGATTTAGAACTTGATGACCTTCTACATGAAGAATGTGTTTTCTTGTCGCCTGTTGTTTTCAAACCGCTAAAAGGCCGTGAGTTGACAAAGCTGTATTTAAACGCTGCTTATAAGGTTTTCCCAGGTGACGAAGATAATCAAGAAAATAACGATTCGTCAACGGATTCTGGGTCTTTTAACTACACAAAATATATTCTCGATGGAAACCATGCAGCTCTCGAATTTGAAACAATTATTGATGGGATAGAAATCAACGGCATCGACATTATTACCTGCGACGAGAATAACCTCATAACCGAATTCAAAGTCATGATCCGCCCTAAAAAAGCTGTTGAAAAAATTCAGGAACAAATGGCGTCAATGATAGAAAGCATGTCTCTCTAGAGTCAGTAAATCAACTCACCGCCATGGGTGCAACTATGAAAGCAATCGCACAATAATGGAGTGAAACCCCTAGAAAAGTAAAGGAATGAAAAACTTCATGAAATCCGAAGATACGGGGCCATGGGTCAGGTTTCTGATATGCAAATACGGCAGCACCCAGGGTATAGAAAATTCCCCCAAGTAAAATTAGGATAGAGCCCCAAACACCTAAATTCCTCCAAGCATCAGCCGCAACAAATAATAAGCTCCAACCTACGAGAATGTATGGAACTGCTATAGCTTTTGATGAGATGTCTGGAAAAAAGAAACGAGTTGCTATACCTACTGCAGATCCTCCCCAGGCAATAAACAAAATAAACTTTCCAGCCCACGGGGATAGCACAAATACGGCTATAGGCGTATACGTCGCTGCTATCGCTATAAATATTAAAGAATGGTCAAGTTGACGCATCCAACGCTCCACACTGATTTTCCACTCGATCCGGTGGTATAAAGATGACACTCCTAACAGCAAAGTTATCGACACAGAAAAAAGGAGCAGTACGAGTCGCTCTTTCACACCAGATACTGAAAAAACCATCGGCAGTATCAAACAAGCAGCTACTACAGAGCTGACCCCATGGATTCTCCCCCTGAAGCGGGGCTTAAAAGCAAGATTAATTGAATCCATATATCACCAACCTAGAAGCGCTCTGAGCAACTAACACGACATTTGCAATAAGCTTTGATCTTGAAGTCTTTTCCTACCCGACAGTACCCTCTTGAAAACAAATAAACGCATAACTATAGGTGCGAGTCTTTGTGGTTTCGTTTCGGGTTGGGAAGCAACAACTATGTTTTTTCTTTTTCCTGAAATTCGTGACGTTCTAGCTTCCGGTGACGCTACCAATGCTGCATGGATACTCACAATCACCGGAGTCGTAAGCTCTTCCCTTTTACTACAAGGCGGTCGCCTCGGTGAAAAATACGGATATCAAAACCTTTACAAGTGGGGAATACTCTTTTTCGCTTTCACTAACCTATGCTGTGCTCTTTCACCAAACTTATGGTCCCTGATAGCATTCCGAGGCTTAACCGCAGTGTCACTAGCTATTATTTCACCCCTCGCAGCTGCGATTCTCGTAGCAAAAGCTACACCAGGTTCTGAAAATATGGCTTTAGCCCGTGTAGGTGTTTTTGTAGGAGCATCTGGTGTAGCTGGACCTATTATCATAACCCTACTTATAAGTTCATTCTCATGGCGCTTTGGATATTTTTCACAAATACCAATTGCTCTTTTAGCAGCTTTTCTCTCCTGGGAAAACGCTGATGTCCCTGGAAGAAACACGCGACGAAAAATAGATTTCATAGACTCCACGCTTGCTGTTTTCGCAGTTGGTTTATTAGTTTTTTCGCTTTCCAAAGCTGACGAGTGGGGTTGGCTTTCCATCAGCTTTTTGGGGACTATAATTCTGTCACTTTTCTTAACATACATGTTTTTACAGCGATCGAAAATTAGTAAGGATCCGCAAATACCGTTACTTCTTTTCAAAAGACGCAAATACAGATTTACATCTTTTTTAGCATTCACTATCGCTTCTGTTTTTTTCTCACACTGGCTAGTCCTTCTCCTTTACTTAACCGACATTTGGAATTTTGGTTTGATAAAAGCAAGTATCCTCCTGACCGTTATGCCAGGTATGGTCGTCTTGACATCCATACCCACTGGTCGAGCAGCAGACAAATACGGTCACTTTCCTGTCATCCTCTGTGGAATAACCGTATACACGCTTGGATTCTTGCAATTTTGGATTTTTGCCGGTGAAAAAGAATCACTCTTATGTCTTCTAATAACGGTGACCTGCGCTGGTTTTGGAATGGGTACTATTTGGCAATTGCTTTCCGTTTCAGCTTCTCAAAATGTTCAACCCGACCGGATAGGGTCCGCATTGGCTTTCGTTAATTCGGTACAACGTGTTGGCTCTTCTTTTGGAATTGCTCTAGCAGCGACCCTTACATTTAGCGAATCAGGTCAGCCGACTGTTGACTTGTACCAGAGAGGTGTCGGATTCATAGTTGTTGTATCGTTCATCAGCCTCATACTTACTTTTGGGTTGCGCGATAATAAAGAAAAATCTGTCAGATCAACTCATCTGGATCAAAACTTCTAGTTTTCTGACGCTCCCATGATTTGCCATCATATTGACGCACTACTCTTGCCGGGCTGCCAACAGCGACCGAGTATGAAGGAATTTCACCTGTTACAACTGAATTAGCTCCGATCACCACATGGTCTCCTATTTTTGATCCAGGTAAAATTATGGCGCCAGATCCGATCCAGCTGCTTTTCCCTATCGAGACAGGTTGTTCATTAGGTAGTTGTTTTCCAATTGGTGCGTCAAGATTTTCGTAACCATGATTCTGGTCGGTTATATAAACGTTCATCCCGGTATAAACATCCTCACCTATTTCTATAGCTAAATGTCCAATTATTGATGTACCTCTGCCTATAAGGCAACGGTCTCCAATTCGAACAACTGGATTAGTAACCATCTCTTGTCCGGGTCCCATTCCTGCTGACAAAGTTACATCTGCTGCTATAAGTACATCTTCACCTATCCATATCCACTTCTCTCCGAAACCTGAACCAGTAGGCCAGGAAATGCTCGATCCGATCCCAAATTTTCCAAACCGTTTTGAACGAATATCTTTTGGGCCGATTACAGCCAGCCGCGTGAAAAACTCTGAAGTTGTCCTTATAACCCCGCCGATTACCGGCCTAATAAAACCAAAAAGTGAAGACATTAAAGTGACCTTACTTAGAACTATTCGATGTCATACGGTAATTCATGAGGTGGAAGAGGTGTATTTGATTGGTTCCATACAGTTAATTCTTCTGAATCACAGTTAGGACAAAGGTATACGACGCTAAGCGACTGAATTGAAAGTTGTGTACCGCGAGACTTGTCGACTATTGAACGTACTGCTGCTCGTAAATCTTCCGAAGAGCACGAAGAGCACTTTGGGGTAAGGTCTCGTTCCCATTTTATTTCACATGTCTCACAAATTACAGTAACTTTTTTTGCGTTTCCAGATTCCTTGGAGTCGCCTTTAAGGTTTTCATCTTCACCACAATTCGGACAAACTATTTCATTCATAGCCACAATCAATTGATACTTATTTTTTTCGAAGGACCGCTACCCAGCCACCTATGTCAGCTCCTGGAAGATGGGCGCCATATTCTTCGAAAAGCAACTCAGCAGCACCCTCTTCAGAAATGGCTCTGATTTTCTCGCCAACAGAGTCATCTTCCCAATAATGTTCGTTCAAACCGATTACTAACAAACCTTTACTTTTTATGACCCGAAGCATCTGACGTAAAGCTTCAGTTCTGATGTGTGCAAATGCTAGAACACCAACAGCGGAAACTGCATCATAAGCTTCTTCTTCTATATCCAATTCTTCATTAATGTCAGCTAAAAATAGTTTTCGATAAACATTTGTATTTTTGGCCTTTTCGAGCATCGCAGGAGAAAAATCACACCCATCAATGTTTTTAAATCCTGAATCACTTAGAGCCAATCCTGAAAGCCCACTACCACAACCAATGTCTAATAAATCAATTTCTTTACTAGTTGAATATTGGGCGAGAGCAGTTGCACATCTCTCGGGTTGTGCGTAATCATTTTCTTTTATCTCTTCGTCATACGTCTCAGCCCAGGCTTCATAATGGGCAAGAGTTTCTTCGTGTGTTTCGAGCCGATACGTCTGATTCAAAAATTTTTCTTCAGGCATTTCCCCCACCTCTAACATTAACACTATCTAAATAGGGTAATTAGTGAAAGGTAATAGGTGAATCATTTGGACTTTAACCGCATTTCCCTAATCCCTCGTAGACTAATAGCATCATGTCATCAGACATGAATGAATTAATGTAAGGAAATAAAAGTTATGCCTACAGGAACTGTAAAATTTTTTCTAAATGAAAAAGGATTCGGATTCATCTCCGTAGACGACGGAGAAGACATATTCGTTCATTACTCCAATATCGAGGGTGATGGATACAAAAGTCTCGATGAAGGACAAGCCGTAGAGTTTGAAATCGGCGAAGGTAAAAAAGGCCCTGAAGCCTTGAACGTAAACAAAATCTGATATTAAATCTTAATTTCGTTCTCTTAACCACTCCAAAATAGCCTTCTGAACAATTTCTGGTTGTTCTGGTAGAAGCGCGTGTCCGGAATCAGGTACGACTACTAATTTCGATTTGTTTGATAGTTCTTTAACTATCTGACGTGCATTTTCTATTGTCGCTGTCGCTATGGCATCGAATTCTGGTTGCACAATAAGAAGATCTTTACCTGCTGCTTCCCACCAATAGTCAACTGAAAGTTCTTCAGTTGCTACTGTTTGAACCGCGGCTAATATCGCCATCCGTTGGACCAAACCGACGGGTCATTCATTGGTGGTCGCAAATCGAGGATTTTCACGAAGATTAGTCAAAGTCCTCTACTTCTTCCATCACTACATCCCAACGGTCCATACATTCAAGACATCTGTATGCAACTACATCCCCAGGTTCAATTTCCGTGTCAGGATGTATCAATAGTTTGCATTCACCACCGCAATCAACGCAAATAATAGTTTCTGGAGCTTTCATATCTTTACACTACTTCTTGCCCACTGTCGCCGTTGCATAAGTTTTTTAGCTACTGTTATCCGATGTCTAATGGAATTAGAAAATGATATTGACAATTCTTCACCCAGGAGAAATGGGTGTTTCTGTGGCTGCTGCTGCAATCAGTTCAGGCCATAAGGTTTTATGGGTTTCCGAAGGTAGATCTGAAACCACCAAAAAACGTGCTTCGTTTCATAAACTTGAGGACATTAAAACACTTTCTAATATTCGTGAAAGTGACATGGTTTTTTCGATCTGCCCACCGCAATCAGCCGTAAAGGTAGCGAAAGCTGTTGCGGAAACCGGATTTGAAGGACTCTATATGGATGCAAATGCAGGATCTCCAGAAAAGAAGCATCTGATTCATAAGCTTTTAGAGAGTAACAATATTGACTTTGTGGATGGTGGAATTATTGGACCTCCTGCAAACTCTGAGGGATCAACACGACTTTACGTTTCCGGTGAAAGATGCGACGAGATTAAAGCTGTTTTCACGGACGGTTTTTTAAGCGTTCTTTCACTGGGAGATGAGGTAGGCAAAGCTGCTTCTTTAAAAATTGCTTATGGTGCCTGGACTAAAGGGGCAAGTGCGTTGATTCTTACTGTTAGAGCCATGGCGAAAAACGCCGGTGTCGAGGAAGATCTACTTCATGAGTGGGGTTTATCCCAACCCGATGCTGAAGCAATGACTTTAATATCAGCAACTTTAAACTCTCCTAAAGCCTGGAGGTTTGTTTCTGAAATGAATGAAATTTCTGAAACCTTTGCTTTGAACGGAGTTCCGAATGTTTTTTGGGACGCTGCTGCTGAAGTTTACGAACGGTTGAAAGATTTCAAAAATGTTCCTAATGAGAAGGTAAACATAGATTTAGTTCTTGAAAAACTTATTGAACCAAATGAAGACATTTAAGGTCTATGAAATTAGACTCCTCTTTCTATCGAATCTTTTCTTTTTAAGAAGAAAAGCATGACACTATTATTTGGAATTAATTTTTATGACTGAAATTAACGGAACTTTTGAACCATCCTTTGCAGCAGTTGCAGAAGCTTTTGAAAAGAACTTCGATGAAGGAGACCTGGGTGCTTGTTGCGCTGTTTTTGTAGATGGCGAAATTGTTGTCGATCTTTGGGGTGGAGTTTCCAATTCGGAAAAAGGAACTTTGTGGGAAAAAGACACAATCGTAAATGTATGGTCAACCACAAAGACGATGGCAGCAATTTGTATCTTGATGCTTTTTGATCGGGGTTTAATTGAGCTAGATTCGCCTGTTTGTAAATATTGGGAGAACTTCGCTCAAAACGGAAAAGAAGGTGTGCTTATTAGCCACCTACTGTCTCATTCTGCTGGATTGCCTGGATTTGATGACCCTATAACTGAAGATCAACTATTTGACTGGGATTATACTTGCAATCGACTAGCCTCTCAGTCAACCTGGTGGGAGCCAGGAAGCATGTCGGGCTACCACCCTATGACTCAAGGGTGGCTACTTGGGGAACTCCTCAGACAAGTAGATGGTCGCACTTTGGGAACTTTTTTTAAAGAAGAAGTTGCTAATAAGATTGGTGCAGACTTTCATATCGGATTATCCGACGAACATTTTGAGCGAGTTGCCCTACTGGATACTGATTCTGTTGACGGGCCTGTAGTTCTGACTGATCAGGCTCCGCACCCTTTTGTGGAACGTGTTGAGAAACATGGAAGAATGGGTGCAAAGTTAGCTAATACTGACCGTTGGAGAAGCTCTGAATTCCCAGCTGCAAATGGACACGGAAATGCACGCTCTGTTGCTCTTGTACACAGTTTGATTGCACAAAATGGAAGTTCAGATAGTTTTAAACTCATTTCCTCCGACACAGTTGACAAAATTTTTGAAATTCAAACTGATGGAACAGACCATATTCTTGGTGTCCCGATTCGTCACGGTATGGGTTTCGGTTTACGAAGTGAACTGATGCCTATAAGCCCAAATGAAAAAGCTTGTTTTTGGGGAGGCTGGGGAGGCTCTCTGGCAGTAATTGACGTAGATGCAAATATGTCATTTGCTTATGTCATGAATCGCATGGCTCCGAGTCTTCAACACGATATGAGAGCGGGCCGTACCCTTATGGCAACTCACGCCGCATTAGCTTCTACTTAGATCCAATCTTCGTATGAACCAATCACCCAGTCCAAAAATACCTTTCGGTATTTATGTGTTGATGGTCTCAGCTTTTTTCTCATCGTTATCTCAGATCGGTCAAATTACAATTATCGGCAAACAAGTATGGGACATGACTGGGAATGCACTTGATTTAGGGTTAATTGGAGTTGCTGAATTTTTACCAGTTGCGCTTCTAGCGCCAATCACAGGATCTATAGCTGACCGTTTCGACAGAAGGCGAGTACTTGCAATAGCTCTTTCAGGTGAGGCAATTGTCTCAATTTTTCTCTTTTCCTATATTCGCACTGACCCAACCTCTTTAAAACCAATTTTTGCTTTAATTCTTCTATTCAGTGTTTTCAGATCTTTCGCTATGCCTGCTAATCGCGCTCTTCCTATTGATCTGGCTCCACCGGGAACCGTTGAGAGAGTGGTCGCGTTAAAAGCAGTTTCTTTTATGGGTGGAACCGTTGCCGGTCCAATTATTTTTAGTTTTCTATTTGTAGCCGATATCGCTCTTCCCTATCTGGTGGCCGCAATCGGCCTTTCAACAGGAATAGCACTTCTTTCCTTAGTTCCGAAGCCTCCAGTCATTCAATACAAACCAACTGGAACGAAGCAAGTAATAAAAGATGCTTTTGAAGGTTTACGTTTCATTCGAAGAACTCCAATTCTATTTGGAGCTATAAGTCTTGACCTTTTTGCAGTATTGTTCGGAGGAATAATTGCTCTGCTGCCTGCAATAGCTGAAGAGCGCCTAGGTGTTGGAGCTGTTGGACTTGGGTGGCTGCGCGCTTCAGTGGGAATCGGAGCTGGAATAACAATGCTTTCTCTTGCATTTAGACCGCTGAAACGTAATGTAGGTGTAAGACTTATTCAAATGGTTGGAATTTTCGGGATAGCAACCGTTGTTCTTGCCATGACCCGAAGTTTCACTGTTGCTTTCGTTCTAATTCTTGTAGCTGCATCTGCTGATGCTGTCTCAATGTTTATACGCGCCAGTCTTGTGCCTTTAGCCACTCCAGAACAAATGCGAGGGCGTGTGCTTGCTGTAGAAAGTGTTTTTATTGGTGCATCTAACGAACTCGGAGCAGCAGAGTCTGGTGTGACAGCTGCATTATTCGGTTTAGTTGGAGCAATACTTTTCGGAGGTGCTGGTACTCTCTTGGTTGTTGTTTTATGGTGGCGACTTTTTCCTGCACTGCGTTCTGTAGATAGATTTGAAGATATAAGAGCAACTTGATATACGTTCAATTACAGAAAGTAGAAAATGAATAAAATGCATAACGAAACTTTGACTGTTCTATCAGATCGCACTTCTGTGATCGAAGTTTCCTGGGAAAACAAAAAACCTTGCATCAAAAAAGATGACGTTCAAGAAATTTTGGGATGGGAACTTAAAGATGAAGGACTCTGCAAAGAAACAACCTGTATTCCTGTGCCTTCAGATTTAACTTCTGACCCATCCGAGTTTGTTGATCTGTTAACACTCACCGAAGCACTCGGATTCTCGACTGTTATGGATATAGAAGCAGGGTTTCTTGCTATAGATAGCTTCTCTTCACTCCGCCACTCTGCTCTTTCAGAACGCAAAGCTCCCAATATAGAACTTCCAGACCTTAATGGAACCTTGCGTTCCCTTTCCGAATGGAGCGATAAGAAAAAGCTGCTTGTAGCTTTTTCGAGTTGGTGAGGGTGTGCTTTTGATCTGCCAGGTTGGCAGACACTGTTCGAAGATTTAGAAGACGAAAATTTTGTTGTACTAGCAGTAGCTATAGACGAAAATGTTGAAGCGATCAAAGAACTCGCCAAAGAAGCCACTTATCCAGTTTTAATTGATGCCGACCATCTCTTTAGTGATCTTTACGCTGTCAGTAACGTTCCAACTGTTATCTGGGTTGACGAAAACGACATTATTATTCGACCGAATGCCGGAGAGTTTGGTAGTGATACTTTTACTGAATTAACTGGCATTTCTTGCGCGAATCACATGAATCAAGTCAAAGACTGGGTGAAGGAAGGTGTGGTCCCTGAAGATGCGAAACATACTGTTGAAGACTTTGATCAAAATGAAATTACCGCTCGTCTGCATTTCAGAATTGCAGCTAATTCGCTTAGAGCCGGGCTTGATGAAGTTTCCGAGCAACATTTTGAAAAGGCCGAAAAACTAGCGCCTTTGGATTTCACGATTGTACGAGCATCAATGCCTCTTCGCGGTGGTAATCCTTTTGGGGAGGAGTTTTTTGATCTTTATGAGAGGTATCAAAACGCCGGATCTCCGTATCATGGAATTCCGCGTCAAACAGCAAGATTGGGAAAAAATGATTAAGAACGTAGTTGTTTGGGGAACTGGAAATGTCGGCAGGCTTGCGATTAGAGCAGTCGCTTCCCACAAAGAATTGAATCTAAGTGGTGTAATCGTTCATAGCGATTCCAAAGTTGGAGCTGATGCTGGAAGTATTGCTGGTGTAGATGACTTGGGGGTCGTTGCGACCGATGATGTCAAAATTGCAGAAGCATCTGATGTGGATGCTGTTATTTACACTGTGAATGCTGATTTCCGCCCCGACGAATCGTTATCAGAAATTCTTCCTGTCCTTAAAGCTGGTACTAATGTTGTCTCAACGAGTTTTCACCCATTACTGCATCCGCCATCTACGCCAGAGCCTATGCGTTCACAAGTTATCGAAGCATGCGAAGAGGGCGGTTCTTCTATTTTCGTTTCTGGCATCGATCCTGGTTGGATAATTGACATTCTTCCTATTTTCTTGGCGAGTATGGGTTCAAATATTACCGAGGTGCGTGCCCAGGAAATCGCCAACTATGCCGGTTACGACCAACCTGATGCTGTCAGATTTTTATGCGGTTTTGGACAACCAATGGAATATGACGCACCCATTCTCACTGATTGGGCTCTCATGCAAGTTTGGGCGCCCATGATCAGAGTTTTAGCCGATGGCTTTCAAGTTGAACTGCAAGAAATTACAACTGAGGTTGATAAACGTCCTCTTGAAAAGAATGTTTTCGTTGAAGGAATGGGAGATTTCGAAACTGGAACTCAAGGTGCGCTTCGTTTTGAAGTCAAAGGGATAGTTAATGGCAAGCCTCTCTTAGTAATAGAGCACGTAACAAGAATTGATGATGATTGTGCTCCCGAATGGCCAAAAAATAGTCCAGAAGGTGGCTTTCATAATGTGATCATCACCGGAGATCCATGTCTGACAGTTTCGGTTCATGGTGAAGACCCAATTGACCCTGGTGCTGCATCAGGTGGCAATTTCACCGCAGCCAATCGAATTGTTAATGCGGTAGTACCAGTTTGTGAAGCTAATTCTGGAATCATTCACCCACTCGACCTACCGACCAATTTGGGTTCTTCTCAGATAAAACAATAAAACTCTTTTACAGAATTGAGGGCGTTGGGTTATCTATTCCTAAATATTTAGCCAATGAAGCAGTGACCATATTCGGTACGGCTGGGTTGGAATCTTCTTGCATGAAACCGGCATTCACAAGACGATCTCCAAGTCGTATGAAAATAGAACAGAATCTCATTGTGGCAAAAACCTCCCAATAATGGACATCTCTGCTGGCTTCTCCAGTAAATGTTTCATAGATCGAAATCATTTCCTCTCGGGTCGGGTAACCCTGCATTCTTTCAACACCCATGTCGTCAAAGCTCATACGGTCAAACATTAGCCACCATCCAAGATCTGCCTCGGTAGGCAAAAGGGAACATGCCTCCCAATCTAGAACTGCGGCTGCTTTATAATTTTGCCAGATGATATTGCCAATTCTTGCATCACCCCAAGAAAGCCCGACTCTTTCATCTTTTGGATCATTTATTTCCAACCAGTTGAATGCCTCATCTAAAACCGGATGTTCCCTACCTTTAAGCTCTGATAAGGAATAGTTTCGCCAAATATCTATCTGACTCTGCGTGGTCGGCTTTCCTGTTCCACTGCAATCAAGCCACTCGAGATCGGCTTCTTTCCATTTGATTGAATGAATTCCGGCCATTGCTCGTAGCCCATCTTCAACCAGAGTTTTCCTCTCCTCAGGAGTGGAAGAATCAACCAGAAAACCTTCGACTGTATACCTAGGATTGTCACTGGGTATCTCGCCTTCAACGAAACCCATTGCAAAAAAAGATCTGCCGAGAGGTTCAAGGTTTTCCTCGAAACTCAACAATTCAGGCATCGGGGCAACTTTTTGATCTGCAACAGTTTGCATGATTTTGTGCTGCAAATAACAAGACTCTTCAAGACCACTGTGTTGAACAGGGAACATACCACCATCTTTAGGTTCGATACGGCCTACAAATTTTTCGCTTTGCTCTTTTCCCTCTTCCTCCCATTGAGCTTTGAAAATAATTGTTTCATTGGAGAATCCAGTCGCTACGGGAATATCCAGTTCAATGATCTCAAGATTATTTGCAGCAGGTTTTTCTTTAGAAAGATAATTTTTAAGAGCACTTTCGTAACCTTTCTGATCAGTCGGTAACATTTGTCAAACTTTCTGATAAAACTTTTCGAGCCACCTTTTCTCCTTCTTTCATCAGATTAGGAACATTCTGAAAATCAATATCTAAGTCACCATCTAAATCTTGAAGCCCTATATGTATTACTTTTACATTTTTTGGTATGTCAGCCCACTCTTGTCGTGACAATTCAGCCGAAGCTGCACGAAATCCAATCATCATCAATGAAATCGCTGTCTGTTTTTCTGGCGGCAGGAATCTTGTTGCAACGTCTAAAACAATCACTCTTGTTGGTTTTAATGAAACCGCCTTCCTCAACGGGATATTCGAAACAACACCGCCGTCCAAATGGTAGTCATCGTCATTCAACTGGACGGCAGGTAGGAGTCCTGGGAGTGCTGCAGAAGCAAGAAGTAAATCAACGCTAGGGCCTTCATCCCACCAATTGATTAAACCTGTCGAGGCGCTTGTAGTCCCTAAATGAAAAGGGATTTCCGTCTTGCTTAAATCTGTCGAAGGAACATGTTCTTGAAGAAAACTTTTCAACTTTTCACCTGTGTCAAAGCTAGGTTTTCCTCTAAGTATCGACGTAACTCGTCGCAGGACATTTCCACTAATTGGAGGGTCTTCAACAATATCGAGCCATAACCTTTCAAGTTCCTTTATTCGATCGAGAGTTGGGTCGCATGCAAACCAAAAACCGTTAAGAGCACCTATAGAAACGCCTACTATTTCATCCGGTTTTATTCCTGCTTCAGATAAAACTTTTAGCATTCCTATTTGTGCAGCACCCCTGACAGCACCTCCCGAAAATACGAAAACCGTTTTTGGTTTTCTCTTTGGAACCCAACGAGGTCGATTAGGAAACTTCATAGATCAGTATCAAGGTAGCTTGCTTGATGGAAAAAATGCCATTACTTGTTTCTGTAACGGTCAGAAAAAACAGCTATCACGGATGTAAATCCAAAAATAACAATGAGGAATAAAACAGCTTTTGTTTCTATAACTCCTGTGACACCTAAAACGATTGAACCAAACAACAGCAGGAGGGTCACTAAATGAGATCTTTTCATGCTTTACCCTTTATCAATGAGTTGATTGATGATTTAATTCTCTCTTGGCCATGCTTCAGATATGCGGGTCCAGGTGTCTGTAAGAGCTTCAGGTATCACCCGAGTGTTGGCTGTAACAGTAGTGAAATTTGTATCTCCACTCCAACGAGGGACTACATGCACATGCAAATGGTCCGGTACTCCTGCCCCAGCTGCTTCACCTTGATTTAAGCCAACATTTATTCCCTCAGGAGAAAATACCTCCTGAAGTGTTGTAGTCGCGTCTGTAACCATTTTCCATAAAGATTCATGCTCCTCGCTGCTTAACCCTGCAAGGGTCTCAACTGGTCTTCTTGGAACAATCAGAAGATGCCCACTCGTATATGGATAAACATTAAGTAGAGCCATTGTTAGTGTTCTTTTCTCTATAACAAAAGTTTCTTGATCTGGTAGCTGACTTTGGTCAATAGCTTCAAACAGTGTTTTTTCTGAGTGATTTTTATGATGGTTACTATTTGTAAAAGTCAAGTATTCTTTTCGCCATCCAGCCCACAAGTTTTCTAATTTGTTCAAATTTTCTTCTCCACTTCTTCATTTAAGCGAAGTAGAAAGTCTTGTATTAATAAACCTCGTTCAGGTTCATCGCTGTTTCGTGTATTGTCAGCGACAGTATTATTTTTAATATCTTCATCCCCCACTACCAATAAATGTGGAATTTTTTCAACTTTTCCTGCTCTAACTCTTTTACCTAGAGGTTCATCAGCAATATCTATAGTGGCTCTGAAACCTTCATCCTCTATTTTGGCTAAAAGTGACTCTGCATAACTTTGGTGTTCTGCCGCCACAGGCAATATTCTTACTTGCTCAGGAGATAGCCAAGTAGGGAACGCACCTGCATAGTGTTCGATCAAAACTCCAATAAATCTTTCGATCGAACCCAACAAAGCTCTATGTATCATCACCGGTTGATGTCTAGCCCCATCAGTTCCTATGTATTCAAGACCGAAACGATCAGGAAGGTTGAAATCTAATTGAAGAGTGGTCAATTGCCATGGTCTACCAATCGCATCGTTCACGTCCATATCAATTTTAGGACCGTAGAAGGCACCCCCTCCTTCTTCAATAATGTATGGAAGTTCTTCTTTTTCAAGTGCCTGTCTTAAACCTTCTATGGCTAGATCCCATAGTTCATCATCACCCACAGATTTCTCCGGGGGTCTTGTTGAAAGTTTTGCTTGAAAGTCCGTAAAACCAAAATCTCTGAGCAGAGAAAGGCAGAAAGCTAAAAGTGAGGATAACTCTTCCGGAACTTGCTCGCGGGTACAAAAAATATGGGAATCATCTTGAGTGAATCCTCTACTTCTGAGGAGCCCATGAACGGCACCCGAAAGCTCGTACCTGTAAACAGTTCCAAGTTCAAAATAACGTGTTGGTAAATCCCTGTAACTGCGTTGTGAACTTTTATAAACCATTACATGAAAAGGACAATTCATTGGCTTCGGATAGTAAGTGGCTCCGTCCATTTCCATAGGTGGATACATGCTTTCAGCGTAAAAATCTAAATGTCCACTGGTTTCCCAAAGAACTGATTTAGCTATGTGAGGGCTGAATACAAAGTTGTAACCACCATTTTCATGTCTAGTACGGCTGTAGTCTTCAATCACCTTTCGAATCAGTGATCCTTTCGGATGCCATACTGCTAGTCCTGGTCCTAAATCTTCAGGCCATGAAACTAAATCAAGTTCTGCTGCTAATCGGCGATGATCTCTCTTCTCTGCTTCAGCTAATCTCTCCAAATAATCTTCTAGATCCTTTTTACTAGCCCAGGCTGTTCCGTATATACGTTGGAGCATTGGCTGTTTTTCGTCACCTCTCCAATATGCTCCAGCAACCTTTTGCAAGGCAAAATGGCCTAGTTTTCCGGTTGCTGGTACATGTGGTCCTGTACAGAGATCAACAAAATCTTGGCCATTCTTGTAATAACTGATAGTCCCTTCGGCTGAGGCTTCATTTGAAATTTCACTATCTATCTCACCAGTTGAAACTCTTTCAATGATTTCTTTTTTGAACTTATGCTTTCCAAAAAGCTCTAAAGCTTCTTCAGATGAGATCTCATGTCTTTCGAAATGCTGATCTTCTTTAATTATCTCGCGCATACGCTTTTCGATATTTATCAAATCATCTTCTGTGAAAGTAGCTCCGTCTGGGAGTTCAAAATCGTAATAAAACCCATCCTTAATAGGTGGACCTATCGCATATGTCGCTCCTTCCCAGATGTCAAGAACAGCTTGAGCTAAAACATGTGCAGTTGAGTGTCTTAAAACATATAAACCGTCTTCAGTGTCTGGAGTTATCACTGATACGGCATCCCCATCAGAAAGGGGTTTACTCAAGTCTTTTGTTTCACCGTTAATATTTAAAGCAATAGCTGCCTTAGCTAAACTTCTGCCTACATCAGCTGCTAAGTCTGCACCTGTGGAACCTTCGGGCAAAGCACGAGTTGACTCATCTGGGAGAGTAACTTTTATTTCAGCCATATAACGAGGTTAGCTAATCAGAGGGTAAAGATTCAGTGTTTTTAGTACTTGAAGCACTAAATATCTAATTTTCTTCAATACCTAGGAACCGCAACGCTGCTCTTGTCTTATATCGACTATTCAATTGGAGGATTACGGCACTAAAAGCTTCAATGGCAGTTGCGTTCGACAAACCTCCAGCATCTAGAGGTCGTATTCCAGGGATCTTGGTTAAAAGCTCTGAAGTTTCCTCTGTCGCTTTCTTATGATCAGAACAAACCAACACGTCGCTTTCGACATCTTCACTTAAATCGCCTAATTCATTAGCTGGAACATGATGCATCGCCGCCGCTACATATGAATCCTGAATTACAGATTGGACTGTCGCTGCTACTGACCCGCGCGGTGGAACTAAAGGTTGAAATTCCCCTGCAACTCTAGCTATCGCATTCGACATGCAAATAACGACTTTTCCATGAAGGTGTTCCGCGACAGAACGAGCAGTTGTGGCAGCTGCATCCCACGGAGTCGCTATAACGATTAGATCTGCTTTTGCCGCATCAATATTTTCTGCCGCTGTGATTTGTAGTTCTTTTTCCGGCCATGCGGAAACTATCTCATCTCGAATTTCCAGGGCGCGGTATTTACTTCGCGAACCGACCGTAATTTCATACCCTACTGATGCGAGTCTTGCCGCTAAAGCTTTTCCCGCTGGTCCTGTTGCTCCTAATAAGCCTATTTTCATGGTGATGATCCTAGGCAATATCGCGCTCCGAAACACTGATGGAATGTTTTTTATATACATCTGTCGAAGAATTCACGAATTATAGTTATAGCACGTAGTCTTTTGTTGAGAAAGGAGCTTTTACTTTGGGTTTATTAAGCGGTAAGAGACTTCTTATTACTGGTGTGTTGACAGACTCTTCATTGGCTTTTGCGGTTGCAGAACGTTCAATCGCAGAAGGCGCTGAAATTGTTCTCACGGGAGCAGGCCGCGGATTGAGTCTTACTCGTAGAACCGCAAGGAAATTAGAGAGTCAGCCGGAAGTTCTAGAATTTGACGTCACATCTGCTGAACAGGCGAAAGACTTAAATGCATGGCTTAAAACAAACTGGGGTGAAGTCGATGGAGCACTTCATGCGATTGGGTTCGCGCCTGAGGCTTGTCTAGGGGAAGATTTTATGTCTGCTACATGGGATGACGTGAAAGTAGCAATGGAAATTTCTGCTTACTCTTTGAAAACTATCGCTGAAGTAGTTTCCCCATTAATGCCCAGAGGAAGCTCGATAGTTGGTCTAGATTTTGACGCACGTTTCGCTTGGCCGGCTTACAACTGGATGGGAGTTGCAAAAGCCGCACTTGAATCAACTTCTCGCTACCTAGCTAAAACCCTTGGACCTGATGGAATAAGGGTAAACCTTGTCGCAGCGGGTCCTATAAGAACTATGGCAGCAAAAAGCATCCCAGGTTTTTCTGAATTTGAAGATGCTTGGGACGGGCGCTCCCCTCTCGGTTGGGATGTTGAAGATCCTGATCCCGTGGCGCGCTCTTGCGTAGCATTATTTTCCGATTGGTTACCTGCGACTACAGGAGAGTTGCTTCACGTGGATGGTGGATATCACTCCATTGGTGCTTAGTCCCACTCAAAATTTCCATAAGAAAATATGTACTTCTCTCTTTCTTCCTCTTCAGTGTGATTTAGTGGCATTTCAATAGGAATCCGATTCGTGCACCTTTGATTTACTATTTGATACGGATTGAGTTCATTGCCTCTACCCATGGGTCCGGCATGAAATTCAAAATGCAAATGAGGGCCCGTGGCGTTCCCTCCAGCTCCTAATTGGCCTATTACATCTCCAGCTGAGACTTTTCCAGATTTTTTACCATAACGGTATAGATGAGTTCCAAAATAATAGTCGCCATTTTCAGCAATAAGTCTGAAGGATTTACCTCCTACAGAGTCCCAGAAAAAAGTGACTTCTCCATCTACGGGGGCATAAAGATCTGCACCATGAAAGCCGACTAGATCTACTCCTCTATGAATTCCTCGAGGTCTCTTTTCATTCCATGTGTCATAAAATTTTACAGTATTGGCGACAGGGCAAACCCAGTCTTTGGAATTGGCTAGTTCCATCACCCTTTCTATATTTTCGTATTTTCTCTTATCTTCCTGAAGACGCACCTTGTCGACCTCTTCGATATTTTCTAGTTTTTCAGCACGATCAACCATTATCTTCTCAGCTCCTTCGATCCGCTCAAGTAGGAGTCCCGCAACATTTTCTAAAGATTTTTCTACCATCTCTTGACGTGAACGTATCGATGCAAAAGCTGTTGCTAAGTCCGTAAGAGCAGTCGTAGTTGTTTCAATACGATTTTCAATTATTGATACAACTTCCGAAGCTTTAGAAGTGAAAAATGGAAGTGTTAGCTTGCGTTCTAACAAAAACGGTGAATCACTTTCTCCGACTTCAACAAGTGCAGGTTGATTCTCTTGTGCGCTTGAATGACCAATAGGTAACAATGCAAGAAGAGAAATAATACTAAGAGCGTAAAAAATTCTGGACATCAATTAACAGTACATTTCTAGACTGCTTGTGTCTCAACAATCGAGTTGAGAAAATCAAGTTTATTTACTCTCGAGGTCAGATTCATCTTCAATCTCTCCTACAAGCTCTTCTATGACATCTTCGAGTGCTACTAAACCCAGGAGCACCCCTTCAGAACTCTTGACTCCGGCTAAATGAATCCGCGAACTACGCATCTGTAAAAGCAAATCGTCCAAAAGCAAATCAGGTGGCACGATCAACATTCTACGCATCATTTCCAAAGGCACTGGTTCGCTTTGTGACTGTTCTGGTAGTCGCAAAAAATCCTTAACATGCATAAATCCGAGAAGATCATCCTCTGTGTTTCCAACTACAGGAAGCCTCGAATGGCCGCTTGAAACCACGACTTCCTCAATAGCAGATAAATCCATTTTTCTGTTTATTGTGACCATCTGAGAGCGGTTTATCATAATCGAGGAAACAGGCATTCTCCCTAAATCCAAAGCACCGGTCAGAAGCTCATGTTCGAAACTTTCTATAAGTCCCTCCTCTTTCGAAACTTTTACAACTGCTGAAAGTTCAGTTATTCCTAAAGCTTCATCACTTCCAACTTTTATTTGATGCTTTATAGGTCTAACTGCAAAAACCACTACCGTGTCTAGAAGCCAAATAGCTGGTCTCATCACTCGAACAAAAAATCTTTGTATGGGCATAACCCAAGTAAGCGTTCTTTCCGGATCCGCAATAGCCATATTCTTTGGAACAATCTCTCCGAACATCATCTGCAACATGGCGGCAATAGCTATCGCTGAAATCCAGGAAATCGTTTCTGCAACTGAGGCTGGGACACCAAGACCACCCAAAAGGATTCTTACCAATTCACCTACAGAAGGTTCAGCAATGATTCCGAGTAGGACACTGCTCAAAGTAATTCCTAGCTGTGAACCAGAAATTTGTTTTCGCAGATCTTTTCTTGCTTCTATTGAATATTTAGCAGCCCGAGATCCCTCTTCTGCTAGCTCTTCCAGTCGTGACGTACGACTTGCCACCAAAGCAAATTCTGTTGCTACAAAAACAGAATTTACGAGAATCAATAAAACAGCGCCCAAAAATATTAATAAGAGCATCTAAACGCCCTTCGCTTTAAAATCAGCCGGCGAGACAATACGAAGATTCGCCACTCTAAGTCCTTCTACTGCCAAAACTTCTATTTTCCAGCCTTCGGTTTCTATAATTTCACTTGGTTCAGGAAGATGCCCTAGCCTGAAAAGAACATACCCGGCGACTGTCTCATAGGGGCCTTCCGGAATTTTTAATCCTGTCGATTCTTCAACTTCATACAAATTCAATTTTCCGGAAATGATCGTGCTTCCTAGACTTTCTGCACGTGTCTTTACTTCCATATGATCGTATTCGTCTCCTATTTCACCTACTATCTCTTCGACGACATCTTCCATGCTGACTATGCCAGCAGTCCCCCCGTGTTCATCTGCGACTACTAATAATTGGTTGCGACTTTCACGCATGTCCGTCAACACGTCATCCAAGTCCCGCGTCTCTGGGACTATCAGAACTTCGTTCATTAAATCTTTCACAGACAATGAGAATCTTTTCTTTATAGGGAAGTTATATACAGACTTGACATGTACTACTCCTTGGATGTCGTCCAAATCAATGCCAAAAACCGGGAACCTTGAAAAGCCTGTACTCACTGAGAGGTCGACAAGTTTTCTTACAGAATCTTGCTTTTGGAGAGCCTGCACTTCCACACGTGGGACTAAGACATCTGCAACTGTTTTATCAGCGAATCTTATTGACCTTCGAAGTAAATTAACCTCTTCAGAGTCTAAAACGCCTCCATCACCCGATGCCTCAATTAGATGCTCAAGTTCTCCAAGGGTATGAGAAGCAGATATTTCACTCTTTGGTTCAACTCCTAATCTGTTCAATATTCGATTCGCACAATAATTGAGAAGCGCCACTACTGGAAAAAAAATCTTTCCGTAAATTCGAATCAGAGAAGATAAAAGAAAAGCGGTTCTTCTAGGAAGTGCCAATGCTAAGTATTTGGGAATCTGTTCACCAAGTACAAGATGTAAAGAAGTAGCAAATACAACAGCTATAAAAACACTTAACCCTGAATGGCTGGTTCCCCCAGTGAGGATCTTCGCGACCGTAGGTTCAGCCACAAAACCCAATAACAACGCAGAGACTGTTATTCCGAATTGAGCACCAGAAAGATAAACGGTCAGATTTTCCAAAAGTTTGCGCACCCTAGAAGCCCGCAAACTGCCACTTTCTGCATCCGCTTCCACGCTGGCTCGATTAACTGCGACAAGGGAAAACTCTGCAGCGACAAAGAAGGCGTTTAATAACAAAAGAGCAGCCGCAATGAACAAGCCAGACCAGATTGACATCGTTCCTACACTCTAGCGAACTGAAAAACTGCTTATACCTTGTGACAGCTAAATCATTTTGAAATCAATCCGGTACTGTGAATCAATGAAATATTCGGGTTGTCTTAGCTTCGAACGAAAAGAACATATAATTTCCGACGTTTCTATAGATCCTGATGTAAATAAACGCTGGTTTAAGCGCTTGTACCCGCTGATAAGAGAACAGAGAACCTCTTTTTTAATTACTTCTTTTTGCGGAATCGTAGGTCTCACCATTCAAGTATCAGTACCTATGGTTATTCGTGAAGCTATAGATAATCCTCTTACAGACGGCTCTGGAGAAATCAGTTCGTACGCTTGGACACTAATTGTAATGGCTGCATGTGCCTTTCTTCTTAGATACACGTATCGATTTCTGCTTTTCAGAACTGCTTATCGAATTGAGACTCAACTAAGATCTCTTATTTACAGGCACCTAACTAAACTCTCATTTTCTTTTTTTGACAGAATAGCTAGTGGAGAAGTTATCTCTAGAGCTAACTCTGATATCCGTTCCATCCAACTGCTTTTAGCTTTTGGACCTTTAGCGATGCTTTCAATACTCAGTTTCTTACTAGCTCTAATCTTCATGCTCTCCATCCACCTACCTCTTACTCTCGTAACTGTTTCTTGCATGCCGTTCGTGTACGTTCTAGCGCAGAAAATGAGAGATAAAGTTTTTCCTCTTTCATGGGTCACACAAGGACGTATGGCAGATTTAGCAATGGTCGTTGATGAAAATATTAACGGGTCAAGAATTGTAAAGTCCTTTGCTGCTGAAAGGAAACAGATTGAACTGTTAGCAGAAAAAGCTCAACGGTTACGCTGGTCTTCAACTGCTTTGATCGATTCACGAGCGCGTTTTAACCCTCTAATAGAATCGCTACCGCGTTTGGGAATGGCCAGTATTTTGATGTATGGCGGTTGGCTTGCCATAAATGAGAAAATCAGTATCGGCGCACTCATCGCTTTCAGCAGCTACGTAATCATGATCTCTGTCCCTTTTAGAATGCTAGGATTTGTTCTTCTGCAAGTGCAGAGAGCTGCTGCTTCCTCTTTACGCATTTTTGAAATCCTCGATGAGAAGCCAGCTATCGAGAATAAATTGACAGCAAGTAAAATTACTTCACCGTTAGGTAATTTGAGTTTCCGAAACGTTTCTTTTTCCTACCCCAATGGTGAAAATCTACTAGTTCTTGAAAACTTTAGCCTCGAAATCGCAGCTGGTGAAACTGTTGCACTAGTTGGACGCACAGGATGTGGAAAATCAACCGTAGCGAGACTGTTACCTCGGTTTTATGACGTAACTGATGGGTCTATTCTTCTAGATGGTACGGATATACGAGATTTCTTAGTTGAAGATTTACGAACTCATATAAATGTGATCCCTGACGAACCCTTCTTATTTTCAGAATCAGTCAGAAACAATATTGCTTTCGCACGCCCAGACGCTCAAGAAGAAGAAGTAGTCGCTGCAGCTGAGGCAGCTCAGGCAGCTGATTTTATTTCAGATCTAACCTACGGATATGAGGAAATTGTAGGTGAAAGAGGCTACACACTCTCGGGGGGGCAACGTCAAAGGATCGTTATAGCACGAACACTTTTGGCAAACCCCAAGATTCTTGTACTGGATGACTCCACCAGCTCCATAGATGTAGAAACAGAATCGCTCATCCACACTTCTCTAAAAAAGCTTTTACAGGGCAGAACAACTTTGGTGATCGCCCACCGTCTCTCAACCATTGCTTTAGCCGACAGGGTCGTGCTTATGGACTCAGGAAAAGTTAAAGCTGAAGGAACTCATGAATATTTATTAGCAAACTCACCAGAATACGAATCAATATTGGCCTCTGGTGCAATGAGTGGAGCGGAGTAACAGATGGGTTTTGGTGGAGGAATCGGAGGTTTCGCAATCGGCCCTTCTTCAGTCCAATCTAACGCTGAAGCAGGGTTGCCTTTTGCGGAGTTGCCTGATGACTTCCTCGAAAGAATTGACAAAGTCTTAGAAAAAGAACCCGAACACCCTGACCCAAAAATTTCTTTTTCACACAGCAAATGGGAACGTTCACCTTTTACTCTTAAAACTTTTCTTTCATCCCACGTTCTTTTACTTTGCCTTGCTCTTCTTTTAGTTGTCTTGGAATCCGGACTTCAGCACCTTGGACCTCTACTCACACAAATTGCCATCGATGAAGGTATCGCCAGCAAAAATACTCAAGTACTACTTATCACTTGTATTTGTTATGTGGCTTCCATAGTAATCTCCGCAGGAGTTTCATTTGTTCGGACTTCTTTTACAGGGAGATTAGGAGAAAAACTTGTTTATAAATTAAGAATACGAGTTTTCACTCACCTGCAAAGACAGTCATTTAGTTTCTTTACAAATGAAAAAGCGGGTGTTCTCATGACGCGCATGACAAGCGATATCGAATCTTTAACTGTTCTTTTTCAAGAAGGACTGGTTAATTTTGCTGTTCAAATAATCACTCTGCTTGTAATCACCACTTACCTGATAGTTCTTAATCCTCATCTGGCACTGATATCTCTTCTGCTAGTAATACCAATAAACATAATTCTTACTTTATGGTTCCGGAAAGTTTCTATTTTCGGGTATCTAGCTGTTCGAGACAAGATCGCCGACATTCTTTCGAATCTTTCCGAAAGCCTTGCAGGTATGCGAGTAATAACTGCTTTTAATCAGCGCAAACACCGATCAGAAATACATGACAAAATAACAATTTCTCACTTTGAAGCGAATCTTTATACAGGTAGAGCACAAGCACTCTTTGGACCTGGAACCGAATCAATAGGAATCATCACACAGGCAACAATTTTATTTGTCGGTGGAAATATGGTTCTAAAAAATGAACTAAGTATTGGCGAATTAACCGCTTTCATATTATTTCTAACTTCTTTCTTTGCACCTATACAAAGTCTCGTTCAGTTATATAACCAGTACCAGCAAGGAAGTGCATCAATCGAGAAACTTCGAAATCTACTCTCTACCATTCCGAGCGTTTGTGAAAAAGAAAATGCTATCGAGATGCCTAAACTTACTGGCTGCGTTGAATTGAAATCGGTTGATTTTAATTACGAGAAAAATAAACCTGTTCTAAGCAATATTGATTTAAAAATTGAATCCGGAGAAGTTCTAGCTTTAGTGGGTCCGACCGGAGCAGGAAAATCAACTATAGCGAAGCTAATTTCACGTTTTTATGACCCTGACAGTGGACAGGTTCTAATCGATGGACACGACTTACGTGATGTTCAACTTGAATCCCTCAGGAGACAGGTTGCTGTAGTGCCCCAAGAACCTTTCCTTTTTAATGGGAGCATTAAAGAGAACATAATCTTTGCTCGACCTGACGCTAACGAAAAAGATATCGAAAAAGCCTGTGAAGCAGCAGGATTAACTGACTTGATTAATCGTCTTCCAAATGGAGTGGATAGTCCTGTTCATGAAAGAGGTGCTTCCCTCTCGGCAGGTGAACGTCAACTTCTTGCGCTCGCTCGTGCCTTCTTGTGTCAACCTCAGCTTTTGATTTTGGATGAAGCGACCTCAAATCTAGATTTACTTTCAGAATCTTTAATAGAAATAGCATTAGATAATTTGCTAGATGGACGAACAGCCATAATCGTTGCTCATCGAATTGCTACTGCTATGCGAGCTGACCGTATAGCAGTAGTTGATAATGGTTCGATACTAGAAATAGGAACTCATAGAGAATTAGTAGCTTCAAAAGGGAAATACGCAACCATGTACAAGACTTGGACTGATCAAGGTGGAATGGAGTCAGACCAACTATGAGCGTTATTGAAGTGGTAGCTGGCTGCCTTGTTTATGCAATAGGTTGCACTCTTCAAGGTGTTTTAGGTTTTGGTGCAAACCTTCTAGCAGTACCAATTCTCGCTCTGATAAATCCAGATTTTGTTCCAGGACCTGTACTTTTAATAAATCCTTTACTTTCAGGGTTTTTTACTTTTCGGGAACGAGGAAATACAGACAAGTATGGTTTGACATGGACCTTGGTGGGAAGACTTCCCGGAATCGCTTTAGCTGTAGTAGCACTTAGTGTCGTTACTGAAGAAAGAATCGGAGTACTTTTTGGTTCTCTTCTACTTTTTGCCATTGCCTTGAAAGTAAGTGGTTTAAAATTTGAACGTTCCCAAAAAAATCTGATGCTTGGTGGTTGTGTAAGCGGCTTCATGGGTACGGCTGTCGGTGTCGGAGGACCACCGATTGCTTTGCTCTACCATGACGTTTCAGGATCTATTCTTAGAGCCACTCTTTCTCCTTACTTCTTGATTGGAACTGTTATATCTGTAAGCGCTCTTGCGTTAACAGGAAATTTCGATTCAGGAGATTTGCTGATAAGTATTTATCTTCTTCCTTCAGTGTTTATAGGGATGGCTATATCAGGACCTCTTAGAAAAACACTTGATCACAAGTGGATAACCCCTGGTGTTTACCTGTTGTCGGGTACAGCTGCAATTACGCTGTTAATAAGATCATTGTTCTAGTGTCAATAATATGCCTCTATTAAAATTAACTTCAGTCAGCAAAACTGACTCAGGTGCAAAAATACTTCACAATATAGATTGGCAAGTTAACCCTGACGAGAACTGGGTTGTTCTAGGGCCTAACGGCTCAGGTAAAACTTCATTGCTTAATATCGCTTCTTTGAATCTGCATCCGAGTAAAGGGGATGTAGAAATCCTTGGTCATGTTTTAGGCAAAACAGACCTGCGTTTACTCAAACCAAAAATTGGTTTCATGTCAACTTCGTTGAATTACAAATTCAGATTCAACATAAAAACGATAGAAGTTGTAGTAACAGCTCTTACAGGAGCAATCGAACCTTGGTGGGATACTTTTAGCAGATCTGATTGGGAGCAAGCTCATCAACTGTTAGAAAATGTGGGCTGTGGGAAAAAATCTGATCAACCATTCGGCACTTTATCTACTGGAGAAAAGCAAAGAGTTCTTTTAGCTAGAGCACTCATGCCAGAACCCGAAATACTATTTTTAGATGAACCAACTAGCGGTTTAGATTTGGGGGGTCGCGAAGAGCTCTTAATGGTTCTTTCAAATTTAGTGAATGAAGAAGAATCGCCCCCGATGGTTCTAGTAACACACCACCTAGAAGAAATACCAGTTGATTTCAGTCATCTTCTTCTACTAAAAAATGGGGAGACCGTTACTTCAGGAAAGATGAGAGAGGTAATGACATCAAAAAACATCTCTAAGTGTTTTGACTTGAATGCTTCTATAGATAACACCGCTGGACGTTGGAACGTTCATATTCGTACGGACTAAAATCAATAACATGCACGCACTTATCATTACTGGAGGCCCTTTACCTTCTTGTAAATTTCTTCTTCCAGAAGCACAGTTGGTAATTGTTGCCGATTCCGGTGGTGATCATGCTGAAGAACTAGGCCTCGAAGTTGACCTAATAATTGGTGACTTTGACTCTTGCTCGGAGGAAGCAATTGAGAGGGCTAAAGAAGTCCGAAAATTTCCAGTAGATAAAGATGTAACAGATCTGGAATTGGCACTTGCTGCAGCTATTGAAAAGAATTGCTCCTCAGTGACGATCATCACTTCATCACGGGGAAGATTCGATCACACTTTTGGAAATATCGTGGTAGCGAGTTCAAACCGTTGGAGCGAACTTGAAATCGATTTATTTGTTGATGAGAGCTACACCAAAGTAATCAGAGATAAGGCAAAACTAACCGGCAACCCTTCTGACACATTGACACTACTCGCTATGGGAGGCACTGCTTTTGGTATCACCAGCAATGGACTGAAATGGGAATTAGATGGAATTGATCTTAGTGCTGGTTCAGGTTTAGGTATTTCTAACGAATTCATAGCTCACGAAGTAGAAATTTCTGTTGATGAAGGGACTCTTCTCTCAATTCAATCATTCGATAGCTATTAAAGACCCGTTTTTTGATGATTGATTAATGCGACTTTCACGGGATTATCCGCTATGAGCTAGATTCAATTTGTGCGCAAACATCCAAACAGGCTTTTTCGATGACAATCAGCGAGGAAATATCGGAACTCTCGACTCTATTGAATGATCCGAGTACTGTTTTGCGCCCACCAGAGATTGTAATGAAACCCACAAGTCTCGGTGCTGTAAGAATGACTCGATTTAGCTTCAGCCGATCATTGATCCGTCGAGCATTTATGAATCAATGGGAAATTAAGCGCCTAGTTGTCAACTTCGACGAATTTGGAAGAGGACACATCATCTATCGCATTCTCGCCGAGGAGAAACTGTTTCATTTCGTAGCCTTCACTTCGACTATAGATGAGGCCCTGCATACTGACCGTGTGATAGCAGATGTGTGGGATGTCACTGCAGCATTAGTAGAAGGCGAAATAGATAACGAATTTATGCAGTTCTTAAGCGATGAAGTTCCCAAACAAGAATTAAGTCGGCTGGACTCTCGAGTGCTTGTATTAACCAGAGGGAACCGAAGTGTTCGCTTTTATGACTATTTGGTGGAACGTTTAGCGAATGGCAAACAACCAGAGTCAAAACAACTAGGTGATGCTGGTTACATCATGCGGAGTACAGCCTTCTATGGAAATGGAAAATTTGGCATGCGGTCGTTTTTAGGTTTCGAGGATCGACATCCACTTTCTGCGCCTTACAGGGCACAGTTTCTCGCGGCATGGCTTTTTAGGGAGGTTGGTTATGAGTCGGTAGAACACTGCGCTAAAGCAAAGAACCCTGACGCTGCGCATTTGAACGATGAATGGAGTTGTTTTTTTGGTCTAGGCAATGCAACAGGTTTAGGGTTGGTTCCCTGGGCCATGAAACATCCTGGAGAATTGAATTCATGGATCGCTATAAGAGAATTGGCTCTTTCGAATGTTCGTTCCCTGAAAGGTTCAACTTCAAATAAGCAGATTCTTGAAGAATGGTTTGATAAGTCTTACCAATATTTCTCCTCGCTGGGTGGTGATGACCGCTGGCCTTGGATGGGACCTGATTCTCTAGCTAAAGCGACCTTACTTATCCATGACATTTTTCGTTCTTTAAGCGAAAATGACTTTCCTTTCAACGATCTTTACTTGTGGGCTGAAAAGCAAGACGTTGAAATAACCGAATTGGTGGTTTCATTATTATTGGAGCTAGACAACACAGACGACGAAGTCATTGACAGCCTTCTAGTGGTCTCAAATGAAAAAAAAGACAACTTAAATGTCATAGTTGGAGCCCTAAAAAAAATAATCAAAGAAAAGTATTCCTGGTTAGATGAACTTGATCTGGACCAATCAGAAGCTAAACACTATTGGTGGGTTATGTCTGACAACGCTGAGGAACCCCGTCGTGCTGAAAGGTCTGTTATTGATCCAGCACACAGAGAAATACCAATAGATATATCTTTGCGAATCAACCAATTAATCGGGGATCTCTACGCAACAGATGAAAAAACCTCTGTAAGCGAATTCCTTCACTCTTTTCCGGAACATGGAATCGCAGTTAAACGCCTCCTCAATGATTCAGGACCATACAGTGAACCTAGAGAAAACGTTTGTGATTTTAAACACCTACCATTAAATCTGCAACGGTTTCAACTGGCCATGTATGGAATGGACAACTTCGCTCCACAGTCGACAGATTGGCTGAGGGTAACACTTTTTCAGGGAGCTCCTAGAGTGTCAGAAATCGGGTCAAAAGATTCAGATAAATGGATTTTACCTAGACAACCGGGAGGTCTCACCTAATGCTCATAGACGGTCTAGAAATAAACAATTGGAACCGCTCAACAGTAAAAGAAGTCAAATCTGGCGGGATTGACGTGGTCCACGCTACTTGCGGAGTTTGGGAAGATTTAGCAGGAGCAATTACCAAAATCGGAGATTGGCGGCATTTTGCTCGTGAGAACTCTGACCTAGTCAGAATCGTAAGAAACGTTCAAGAAATGCATAAGGCTAAAGACGAAGAGGCTCTGGGAGTAGTTCTGGGTTTTCAAAATAGCTCTATGCTTGGTGATGACCCTGAAATGGTGGGCATTTTTGCCGATCTCGGAATACGAATAATTCAACTTACGTATAACATTTCAAATCATCTTGGGTCTAGTTGCTGGGAACCTGAAGATGGCGGACTGACTAGAGTGGGTCATCGCATGATCACTGCCTTCAACACATCCGGAATACTTGTTGACATTTCGCACGTTGGAAATAGAACTGGGCTCGAAGCTATAGATAGTTCTGAGAAACCTATTGCAGTGACTCACGGTAACCCCTCCTCTTTTTGTGATTCTCCGCGCAATAAGCCTGATCATCTAATAGAAGCTCTTGCAGCTCGAGGCGGCATCATCGGTTGCACCCTCTACCCACTTTTTATGGGTGGAGATACCGTTACACGTCTTGATTGGTGCCGTATGATCGCAGACACTGCGGAAAAGATTGGTGTCAAACATATAGCGATTGGCAGTGATTCAGTGGTTGGCTGGGCACCTGATGCCTTGGGTTGGATGCGAAGCGGACGCTGGGACAGACCAAAACAAGCTGAAGATGTACCCACTTTCCCAAATTGGCCTGAATGGTTTAAAGGTCCACAAGATTTTGACTCATTATCTGAAGGGCTTTCTGAGGTGGGTTTTTCGTCAGAAGAAATTACTTCAATTATGGGTTCTAACTGGATTCGTTTGTTCGAAGATGTGTTCAATGAATAAAGCAAGTGTTCTTGTGGCTCCAAGAGAATTAAAGGACCAAGTCGAAAGAGCAAATCGTGTTCTTGGCTGTGAGGCTAGTGTTGCTGACCGTTTGGCCGAAGATGTGACTTTCTGTGAAATTAACTATGGTCAAGGAATTTTTTCTTGGCTAGAAATAGCAACTTTAGATTCAATGACCTTAAATGAGGTTTTGAGAAGTTCGCTTCGATTAAGACTGCCAACAGGCACTGAGTCTGTTGACGTGCATTTTGACTCCCCTGTCTTATTTGTTTTACTTGCGCGTACTTTACACGATCAAGAAAATTATGGAATTGCTTGGTCCTGTGATAGCGAAGTGACTTCTGGTTGTTCTCCAGTTGTCTCTGTTTATCTAAGATCCGACACTTCTCTCTCTCCATCAAGTAATCAGAAAACAGTCGATGCTTTATCAACTGGATTAAAGGTTTCACTTCATGAATGGGATCAGTTAAACAAAATTGCTTCTAAGTTTCTTATGTCAGAGGAGGTTTTGGATGCCTCTTAAAACAGTGATTTCATCGACGGAAATGATCTATAACAATGGGTAGCAACTTGCTAATATCTCTCGATGAAATAGAAGCAACTACAAAAAAAGCACTTACTGTTCACGGTGCTTCTCTTGATATTGCCTCTCTTGTTGCTCATGCAGTTCGCACTGCTGAAGAAAGAGGGAACAAGATATGTGGTCTCTATTATGTCGAAAGTTACTGCCTTCAATTAAAATCTGGTCGAGTTGATGGTGTAGTTGAACCGATTATTACTAATAACAAAGCCGGAACTGTAAGAGTAGATGGGCGATTCGGTTTCGCTCAGTCGGCTTTTGCGGCAGGTTTCAATAAAGCGATAGAGGTAGCTCGTAACAATGGAATATGCGGCTACTCGGTTGAACACACACAAACTTGTACTTATTTAGGATATTTCACAGAGCAACTAGCCAAATCGGGAATGCTAGCTATAGGGGCAACCAATGCTTCTGCGGTAGTGGCCCCGCCGGGTGGTTCAGTACCTGTGCTTGGGACTAACCCAATTGCTATGGCAGTACCAGATGGTAAGGGAGGAATATCTTTCCAATTTGATTTCAGCACAAGCGCTATAGCGCTAGGTAAAATTACAATGGCAGCCGCTGCCAATGAACCGATCCCTCTTGGCTGGGCAGTCGATAAAGATGGAAATCCAACCACCAATGCTAAAGATGCTCTCGAAGGTTCCTTGCTCTCTACAGGTGGATATAAGGGTTATGGTCTTGGACTCATGGCAGAACTATTAGCTGGTGCATTAACCGGCTCGAGGTTGAGTGTCGAGGTTCCACCTTTGAAAACACCTGAAGGTGAACCTCATGATCTGGGTCAGTTCTACGTAGTAATTGATGTAGAAGCTTACGACGACAGGTTTCTGCAAAGAGTAGAAAAACTGGCTGATGTAATTGAATCACAACCAGGTGCCCGCCTACCTGGTGCAAATATTCCTACCCCTGATGAAGTTGAAGTTGATGATGTTTTATGGTCAACCATAAAACATCTTTCCAGCAACTAGAAATACTCTGGACCTAAAGAGGGTTCTTCTCGGATATTCGTATCATTCGAGCTGCATCCACCGGTAAAAGATTTTTTTCAGGTGGGGGTGAAATACCTTTAGAAATTAAAGAAGTTGTTAATTCATTTATAGTTCTGAAATTCAAATATCCTTTCATTCCTCTATGAACTACTGACCGAGAGTCAGCGACCCATAGTAACCATTCAGTTAAAAGTGGTATCTGAATAGTAATTCTTGCTTTTTTTCCAGAATGAGTCTCATATATAACCGGAGAATTCTTCCTGCGACTCCAAGCTTTTAAGTTTTTCTGAATTTCCTCTTCTTTTACTTTCAATTCTTTGGCGAATTTTTTCAAATTACCTTTACGTTCAATAAAACCCAAAGAGTCTGGCCTTGCCCCTGCTAGATCAACTAATTTAAACCATTGACTTTGGAGATCTGAACCTCGCATCCCGTAACTTCTGATTGCAACTTTTTTTTCACTAAGAACGCTTAGAACTGGAGCTCTGATTGAACTACCTAAGAGATCTGAAGGTGAACAAGAACCAAAGCGTTGAGCAGATTTAAATCTCTCGATCGCTAATTCTCGATTTTTTTCTAAACCTGCCATTACACAAGGTTACGACCTCATAGAAGACCACTGAGGGAGCCTCAAAATTAAGCTATTTTTCAACAATTAAAAGTTAATTATTCAATCAAAATTTTTAAGAATCACTCATAGCTTCTTGTGCGATAGGCCACCATTCTTCAAGCTGCATAAACGGTCCAGCGGAAATGAATTCAAGTAAACCCTTGGATGAAAGCTCAATTTCAGTTTTTACTGATGCGGCAGCATCTGGCCATCGAGTGATTGCAATACCAACTCCTCGTGCGAAATCTTGTCCTGCCATGACACTTTCTCCACCATTTTTTTCTAGTATTGCCCAAATTTCTGCCAAAAGTGCATTACCTTCATCAGCTGTCGTTGCTTCCTGCATCCTTGAACCAGGCTTTGTACTCACAATACTTGTGTAAGACATTTCTTTCCTTCCTAAAATTTTTTAGTAAATCAGGTATCACTAATTGAACCTGTCTAAAAAACTAGACGAAGAAAAAGAAATAATCGAATTAGTAATCGAACATATGTTCGATTACTATTTACCTATGGTTGACCTTCACTTAATAGATGGATCATGTGAAAATTGCATTCGACTATTCGCTGCTCTCGAAGAAACAATGAGAGAAACCGGGCCTATTGCAATTCTTTTTACTCCAGATGGTTCCATTGTCCTTTACATGGAAGAGCGTTTCCTGTTGAAAAACGAAACTCCCGAAAGAAGTATCACGCCTGGTAGAAATTTGCCTTCTCCAATAAATAAAGAGGCGAGAAGAGGGTCAAAAAAAACATCCAAAAACCGTATTAAAGTGCCTAACAGTAACTTTGAAATCATTTACAAAAAACGAGCGAGTAAAAGGAAAAATCCGCCCTAAAGGGGCGGAAAATCAACGAAGAAGTCACCAACTTAACACATATAAATTTTCAATGTCGGGTTGTGCTTATACTTATTTAAGATTCCTCAAGAAGCATTAACCTTCTAAAGGCATAACAAAAACACTTTTCTCCTTAGAGTCTTTGTCAACAACTTGTGCTTCTGTGGGACTCTCAACCCCTCTTTTCAAGAAACCAAGTGCAAAAAAATCATTATCAATAACTATTTCACTAGTAATGGTTCCGATTTCTTCACCACTATTTAAAAGGACACCTTGGCTTGCAGTAATCCCCGAAATTCCACTTATTCTCACAAGCCGGTACGGGGTTCCACCTTTACGACTATCCATACGTGCAACTAATTCCTGCCCGGTATAGCAACCCTTGGTGAAACTAACAGAAAAGTCAACTATTCCTAATGAGGCTGGGATCGTAGAAGTGTCAATTTCTTTACCCATTTCAGGGATACCAACTTTTATTCTCATCTGCGTCCAAACTGAATCGTCTACAAGAGTAAAGCTTTCAGAAAAACTATCGGATTTAAAAATATAGTCCGTAAATTCAAAGCCAAACCAAGAATACGGAATTGCGATACAGTCGACGAAATCATTCTCATTTAAAGAGTTTCCAATTTCCGTATAGAGAAAATAGTTTAGAATTTCGATTCTGCAATCAGTTCGCAATAAGAAGCGTTTGAGTCTAGCGATAACCAGCTCTCCATAGTTCTTATCTACATCAAGTAAATAATCGTTTTGGGTTTGACGAGTGATCCTTAGCCATGCATCAACTTTTCCAGATGGTTGAAGAAGAAATGTAAACCTCGATTCACCGTCTGACATTCCTTCGATATCTTGACTCAACTGGCCTTGCAGATAGTTTTCTGCTTCAGTTCCAGAAACTCTAAGAAAATCTTTTTCTCGCTTTACAACATATATTTTCGTTCTAGGTCGTTCAGTAATCGGAATCTTCCTTCAAGTAATTAAAAAAATAAAGTCAACTATACAATAAACCCATTTTAAGGCCTAAAGCCGTCTAGATATTCACCTAAAACGTCATGGAACCGCTGAACACGACCCTCTTGCCCCGCAAGTCTTACTCCACGGTAGCCGCGAGATGATAATCCTAGTTGTTGTCCAGCGCTTATCGCTAAATCGTGATCGGCAATTTCTCGGTTCATTAGCAAAAAGTAATCTAAAAAATAAGTAAATTGAAGGGAGTCTTTCGGATTCATTTAATTGCAAAATAGAATAGCTTTATGGTCTTGTGCCTAAAGAAATTAAGAACTTCACTAAAAGGGTAAAATATGACAAACCGAATTGGAATTATAGGCGGAGATGGAATTGGGCCAGAAGTTATAAACGAAGGCCTTAAAGTAATTAGTGCTTCTGGGGTAGCTGTAGAGACAGTTGACTATGATCTCGGAGGTGCGAGATACGAAAATGATGGAACGGTTCTGCCGGATAGTGTTCTAAATGAATGGAAAGATCTTGACGCACTTTACCTGGGAGCCGTCGGAACTCCTAATGTTCCTCCGGGAGTAATCGAAAGAGGACTTCTACTTAAAATGAGATTTGAGCTTGACTTATTCATAAACCTGAGACCTTTCAAGTTCGATGAAAATAATATTGACTTTCAAGTAGTTAGAGAAAATACTGAGGGGCCATACGCAGGTGAAGGCGGTTTCCACAGATACGGAACTCCTTATGAGATAGCCACCCAAGGTTCAATAAATACTCGTCATGGAGTAGAGAGGGCTATTCGTTTCGCATTTAATCTGGCAATGAATCGAAAAAAACATCTAACAATGGTTCATAAAACAAATGTCATGCCTTATGCGGGCGACCTGTGGGAGCGAACTTTCAATGAAGTGGCAAACGAATTTAAAGAAGTTTCGACCGACTACAACCACTGCGACGCGGCATGCATATACATGGTCCAATCACCTGAACAATACGACGTCATAGTTACCGACAATCTGTTTGGAGACATTTTGACTGATCTAGGGGGGGCAGTTTCTGGCGGCATCGGATTGGCCTCATCAGCAAATCTTAATCCCGATAGAACTGGTCCCTCCATGTTTGAACCAGTCCATGGTTCGGCTCCAGATATAGCTGGTAAAGGAATTGCAAATCCTGTAGCAGCAATACTTTCAGGAGCAATGATGCTCGACTTCCTTGGTGAAAACGATGCAGCTCAAAAGATCACCAAAGCTTGCTATGAAATAAGCGATAAAATAACTGGAACTAGCGCAATTGGTGATGCCATAGCCCAGAATCTCTAAACAAACTAAACATGACAAACTCGGAAGAAACGAATACCAACAAAAAGCCACTGTCTAAAATTAGGCGTCAAATTGGCAAACATATGCAAAAATCAAAGTCTGTCTCTCCTCACGTGCTTACGGCAATGGAAGTTGACTATGAGAATGTAGAAATAGTCAGAAAAACCAATGGGGCTAATTGGAAAAAATCCGAAAAATTTAGTCTTACTTATATGCCATTTATTATGAAAGCAACGACCGAAGCTCTAAAACAATTCCCCCACCTAAACGCAACTATAGACGAAACAGATTTAGTAATTAACGAAGAGATCAATATCGCGGTAGCTGTTGATCTCGACTTTGAAGGTTTAATAGCACCTGTAATCCACAGAGTTGACGAACTCTCAATGCAAGAAATTGCCAGACAAGTACACGATGTATCTATGCGGGCAAAAAATAAAAAACTACATCAAAACGAACTAAACGGTGGAACATTTACAATCACCAATGCCGGTCCATTCGGTACTATGTTTCAAGCACCAATAATCAACCAACCTCAAGTAGCTATTCTTTCGACAGATGGAATAACTCGTAAACCGGTAGTCATTGAAGATACTGACGGAATAGAGTCAATCGTTATTAGGCCTATCGGAATTCTCTCTCTAGCTTGGGATCACCGTGCTTTCGATGGAGCGTATGCTGCCTCTTTTCTAAAATTCATAAAAGATGTCCTAGAGAAAACAAACTGGGAAGAAAGATTTACTGAAGATAGATTCTAATGGTCATGATCTTGGTGCTCAGGACGACCAATCTCATACAGCCATGCTTCTATCGCTTTCCTATTGATACCCTTTGTGGCTATAACAACTATCGCGTTTATTTTCTCTTGTTGGTTGCTGGAAAAAGGAACAACAGAAGCACGCGAGCCACAACTTTGAACAACAAGTAGTTTTTCATTTTCACCCTGTATTTCAACTATTCCTTTTACACGCACCACTTCCTTTGGTCTTCTGGACAACCAGCCTTCCAAAAAGTTTTTTGACACCAAAGCATCGGTGAGTGCAGTGATTGTTAGATGGTTGTGGTCAAAATCAGTATCATTAACTATTTTACTATTCGCCTCTAAACCAACTAGGAGACCCAAAGAAATGGGAGTTTGCAAGAATACAGAATCCGTAAAATTCTCTAACCAAGTTCCAATTTCTTTTACCTTTAAGCCTTCTACTAGATCAAGATGGGTGCCGACTAACAAATCAGCTGATTCAATTTGTCTTATAATTAAAGGCCCTACATACTTGTTTTCGGCCCAGTCTTTTATTTTTGTTACATCCAACAAAACCACTACCCCATCAAGAAAATAGTTCATTTCGTCAACATAACTAGCTACTTTAAAGGGTTCACCTATGCCGCTCATTTCAATGATCACTCGGTCAAAATTCTCGGAAGAGCTTTTAATTTTCTCCATGGCTTTTGAGAAATCATCCGTCAGAGTGCAGCAAACACACCCATTGCTTAGGCTTAACACATCTCCATCCTGAGATTCAATTAATGCTGCATCTATATTTATGTCCCCAAAATCATTTATGAGCAAAGCCAACTTTAAACCATGATCCTCAGAGATAACATTATTAATCAAGGTAGTTTTCCCTGAACCTAAATATCCCCCAATAACTGTTACGGGTATTTTGCCCACATATCCCTTTTCATATTAGCTGTTACTAAATTTTAGAAATCAGTCAGTTTCAATAACACACAATGGGTCACCAGTTGAGATTTCTGAATCACCTACAGCCAATACCTCACTAATAGTTCCAGCATGGGGAGATTCGATTTCAACTTCAGTTTTATCCGTTTCAACCAAAACAAGTGGGTCCCCTTCTTCCACTTGGTCACCCACATTCTTAATCCATTCAATCACCAACACTTCATCTGAAGTGTCGCCCAGTTTGGGAAGATTTACTGTTTCCTTCATGAACTCTCCTTATGCATAAATATTGTTAAACATCGAGTCAACCTCAGGAACTGGACTCTCTTTCACAGTCTCAACCGCTGCCTCAATTCGTTGATCAACAATTTTTCTTATTTCTGATTCTTTTGATTCAGAAAGAGTACCTTCACCTTTCAAACGTTCACAAAACGTATTTATAGGGTCTCTCTCATACCACTTATCGAATTCACCTTCCGGTCTATACGGTGCTGTATCTGCACGGGAGTGGCCTGCATATCGATAAGTCTCAAGTTCCAAGAGTGTCGGCCCATTCCCAGAACGTGCTACTTCAACTGCATCTGAGACTGCGGCGACCACTTCATCTACATCCTGCCCATCAAACTTTTTTCCGGGCATTCCATACGACACAGCACGTTCACAAATATTTTTAATCGGAGTCGTTTTCTCAATGCGACTATATTCTCCATACTGATTATTCTCACAAACAAAAACCACGGGTAAATTCCAGATTGAAGCAAGATTTAAACCTTCGTGAAAAGCACCTATATTTGTACTGCCATCCCCGAAGACAGCTAACGCCACATCATCGGTTTTCATGACTTGATGCCTCAACGCAGCCCCTGCAGCAACAGGTATTCCTGCACCTACTATTGCAAAAGTAGGAAGAAGGCCAATAGATGGTAGAGCTAAATGCATCGAGCCACCGACTCCTCCTACAGATCCTATTTGGCGACCCATTATCTCTCCTAACAAAGACTCTGGAGTTAGACCTAGAGCAAGTGCGACACCGTGCCCTCTATATGTGCAAGTTACCGTATCCGTAGGCCTCAATGATGCGGCAATGCCAACAGCTACAGCTTCTTGCCCCTGACATGTATGAGTCGTTCCATGTACAAGTCCTTCAGCAAATAAGTCTTGTACTCGATCCTCAAATAAACGTATCTCTAACATTCTTTCGAATCTAAAAAGGCGGTCTTCTGAAATCTCTTTACGCCTATCAAGTTCTCTTGTCATCAAATCCCTGCTTTCTGCTCGTGCCACCATGTCTTCGGAAGAATTCCTGTCGAGAGGAATTCTTCAATTTGTGACTTTACATATGTTGAATTAGGCAAGTACCTTTCCTCCAAATCTTTCGCAAATGGGATTGGCACATCAGGTGCCGTAATTCTCAAAACTGGGGCTTTTAAAACATCGAATAGTTCAGTTGAAATAGTTGCAGCGATTTCAGCGCCCCAGCCAAATGACTTTGGATTTTCTTCAACCAACACCAATTTGCCAGTTTTCGATACTGAATTCATTACTGTCTCTCGGTCCCATGGAATGAGAGTTTGCAAATCAATAATTTCTGCTGAGAAAGTTGTCTCTTTCAAAGCGGTCTCAATCGTAGATACAGTTGAACCAAAACCAACAACAGTTACATCTTCCCCAAAGGAAACAACTTTTGCTTCGCCCAATTCAGCTACCGCTGAGTCCCCAGTCACAACATCATCTCGCTGCGAATACAAAACACGAGGTTCAAGCAACAATACCGGATTCTCATCTCTTATAGCAGCACGTAAAAGACTATAAGCACTCTGCGGACCAGAAGCCGCAGCAAGTTTCACACCTGGGCATCCATAAAGCCAGGATTCAAGAGTTTGAGAGTGTTGCGTTCCAAATCCTAAACCAGCACCAACTGATGCTCTTATAGTAAGAGGAACCTTGTAGAGCCCTGAAGATAGGTAATGAAACTTGGCTGCCTCGGTAACTAATTGATCGAGTGCAACTCCAAGAAATTCGATAAACATTATTTCAGCTACAGGACGAAGACCCGTGGCTGCTGCTCCCACAGCTGCACCTAAAAATCCCATTTCAGAAATTGGAGTGTCTCTAACTCTTTCCGCTCCAAACTCCTCTAGCAAACCATCACTAGTTTTAAATGGTCCTCCAGCCGCTGCAATATCCTCTCCAAAGATCACGACAGTTTCGTCTTGTTTCATCTCATCCTCTAAAGCTTTAGAAATAGCTTGGTTCATTCGCATTTTTGTCATTTTGCCTCCACACTTTGAGAATAATCACGAACCGGAAACACATCCAAAATGGTTCTTAAATTACTTTCTTTGAATATTTTTTTTAATTTAGAATGCAACTACTCTTCCTTCCCTCCAAGCTGAAATATATTCACTACAAAACTCGTCTTTGCCTAGTAATGTGTTTTCAGCCAAAACATACGACTCGGAAGAACGATCAACATCTAATACTTGATCAATTGGATTCATTATTGGATCAATAATCCCACTGTCTGCACCGGCTTCAATTACCAATGCCAAGAAAACGGTATTTATAACACTTCTCATCGGTATACCAAATGAGACGTTGCTCATCCCACCTGTTATATGAATTTCTTCACCAAATTCTTTACGGATTTGAACTATAGCATCAAGGCTGTCTCTTCCATAAGAAGAATCAACTGAAATTGGAAACACTAAAGGATCTACAAAAAGATCACCTATCTCTATTCCCATTTCCAGAGCGGAATCGATCATCTTTGAAGCATTCTGCACCCTTTCATCTACGCCTGATGGCATCGCACTTTCACCGGCAGCAGTAACGATTACTCGTGCATTAAATTCAACGGCCAGGTCTAGCGCTTCTGATCTTTCAAGGCTCGCCGAATTAAGCATTACTCCTCTGTCTCCTCCTTCTCTAGCTGCTGCTTCTAGGCCAGTACGAATCAACTCTAATAACGAGGAATCAATTGATAGAGGTAACGTAGTCATCTCTCTGCATTGTGTAACAAGCCAATCCATAGCCTTGGCTTGTTCATTAGGATTTACAGAAATTTCATCAATGTTTATATCAATAAAATGAGTACCAGCGTTTTCCTGATCAACAACTGATTTACGCAAGTACTCCACGGCAACAAGTGATTCAGCTGTATTTGACATTCCCGTTTGGACAGCTAGCTTCATGTGTTTAATACGCTTCTGTCTGTATTCTTGACTATTTTTAATTTCCTCAGAAAGTGGAAGAAAAAGTTCCTCACCTTCAACAGACTTAAAGCCGAGTCCTTGGATTCCATTTTGTTCAACTAATCTTGGGCTCTTATTAGTAATAGCCCTCGTGGTGTGGACATTCTCTCCAATGATCAAAAACTCATTATTTTGTTGATTCACAAACAACCCTTTCTCCACTTTGATCAAAAATTGATAAGTCTTTAGGCATAGGTTTAAGAAGACAGCCTTCTACAAAAATCTCAAAAAATTCTGGTATTGTTTCCAACTCAATATGCGTCACTTCGCTAATTAAACGTTCCATCTCATTACGAGCCTCTTTAGACTTCAAAGCTTGTCTGGCTCCATCCAAGGCAGCATTTCCTATCTTATTAACTCTTTGTAAATCGACAGGAGGTAACAGCCCTATCTCCATTGCATTGTTTAAATTTACATAGTTCGCAAAAGCACCTGCCAAATGCAATTTCTCTATATCAATGGGGTCGACTCCGGCTACACGCATCAAAATGACCTGACCACAGTAATTAGCTGCTTTAGCTTGAGCTAAGTTACTACAATCCTCCTTAGAAAAAATTAAATCATTGTCATGAAAGACCTTAATTTCACTGATTTTTGGATTTCCTTGAAAGACTCCGACTTGGTCAACAATTTGATTTACCCTTAATTCTGAAAGTAAATCCACTAAACCAGAACCACAGAAACCTAGAGGGTCTCTGTCTCCGATAACAGAAAAATCGGAAACTTTTCCTGTCAAATCCAACTTTAAAGATTCAACAGCTCCTTCGTACGCTCGCATTCCATGCGTAACTAGCCCTCCTTCGAAAGCAGGGCCTGCAGGGCAAGAGGCTACGAAAATACTGTTGTCATGCCACAAAACAACCTCTGTATTCGTACCTATATCCACTAGCATCTCGGTGGTTTTTGATTCATTCATGCCTGCGGCCCAAGCAGCTGCGAGAGTATCAGCTCCGACATGGCTAGAAATTAAGGGCAGACTATATAAGCGAGCTTCCCTGTTAGCTCTAATGCCAATTGAACGCGTCTGACTAGTAATAGAGGTTGTTGCAAGTCGTCCTTCTAAATAATCGGTTTCAATTTTGGACTTATAAGGTCGTTGCCCAATTGACTGGATGTCTACACCAAAAAGAATATCTCTCATGGTGGTGTTCCCTACTACTACAACTTCATAAATCAGAGGAGGTCTAATCCCTACTTCGTCACACATCTTTTTCGTAACCCTGTTTATTGCACTTACTGTAGCTTTTTGCAACTCTTCAAAATAATCACTTCTTGAACCGTAAGAGATTCGCGACATCACATCGCTACCACCGAAACTTTGTGGATTTTCGACACTTGCCGAAGTGCAAACTAATCCCGATTCCAGGTCAACGAGTTCCATAACTATTGTCGTAGTACCCAGATCTAAAGCAACTCCGTAACATCCCCCCCTATAGCGGTCAACAGATAAATCTCCGTAAAAAACCTTATTATCTCTGACACTGATAAGTGGATCGAAGACTTCATGTTCTGTGTTTGCGACTGTTGAAGTAAGAATTCTTGGTTTACGATTCAAAGGTTCAAACCTTATTTCACCTTCACCAGAATTAACATAGGTTTGACAAGCGAGGCGATAACCTTCAGGAAGGAAACCTTCTGAATCAGTCTTGTAAGAAACTAACGCAGTATCAGAATTAACTTCCACTATGCACTCATGACACTCACCTGATCTAAAACATGTACTCGCTAACTTGACATCAAGGAAATCAGCGTAATCAAATATTGTCTTATCCGATTCAGATGAACAGGAAGACTCTCCAGAAATGACTTTTGTCATTATGCTAATTAATCGACTGACGGTTTTTTAGAGCTTCATCTCGTATCGCGGCCGTTTTTTCTTGCATACGCTTCCAACCTTTCGGATTTGACTCCCAGGCAGGACGATAGTCAAACGTACCATTATGACTACAAGAAAAAGAACCCGAATCACCGGCAATCGAAACCTGATTCCTACAGGAAAAAAGCGCCGTACACAGATCTTGGCTATCACGATAAGGGCATCTACTTAGCGATGATTCTTCAGCATGATCCAGTATCGAAGTAAAAATTGAATTTATACGGTCCAATCTATTTTGGAATTCTTCAGCTGATGGAGTCACGCCCCATCCCTTACCAAACCCGACAAAGAATTTGCTACTTCTACACACGCCATTGCATCTTTGCCATAACCGTCAGCACCAATGGACTCGGCGAAATCTTCAGTAACGGGAGCCCCACCAACCATAATCCGAACTTCAGCCCTAATTCCTTCATCTACAAAAGCTTCAATAGTTTTACCCATGTTTGGCATTGTCGTGGTAAGAAGTGCAGACATCCCCATAATAGGAGCATCATTGTCTCTTACAGCCTGAATAAATTCCTCAGGTGCAGTATCCACACCGCAATCAACAACCGTGTAACCAGCGCCACGAAGCATCATTATGCACAAATTCTTCCCAATGTCATGCAGGTCGCCCTTGACAGTGCCCATAACCACGGTTCCCTTGTTCATCAAACCAGAACTAGAAAGTATTGGCTCTATGTGAGCCATACCGGCTTTCATTGCTCTCGCACAAACTAAAACCTCAGGAACGAAAATGACATTTTCACGAAATTTGATCCCAACTATGCTCATACCAGCTATCAAACCGTCATCCATGACCTCAAGAGCGTCAATTCCCTCTTCTAAAGACTCCTGGGTAATCCGGTCTACTTCGTCATCTTCACCCAAAATCACTGCCTCAGCAATTAACTGCATTTTTTCAGAAGCATTACTAAAGAGTTCGATAGCAGTTTCTATCTCATTCGGATCCTCAAGAAAATCCTCAATCTCAGCCCTTATTGTTTCATTTAATATGTCAGTTAAATCAGCCACATGAATCACCTAGAATACACGAAATTAAGAGTGGGACGCTTACATGGTAACGTTTCCAAAAGGTCTTGCAACTGATACCACCTATTACTTTTTTGATCAAAACTAAGAAACCTCTTCTACAGATTCTTGCTTCCGGACATTATGTTTTATCAACCGACCATTTGTTCTATGAGCATTAGAATAATCTCTAGCGGCAGCCGACATTCCTTTCAAAGTTTCCATCGTAGTTCCTAAAGGCACTGATCCTTCTGGCGCTATTCCTTCTACTCCTGCTTCAAGGACTTTCATTGACTCTTCATAAACAAGATCAAAATCTCCAGAGAATAATGTTGTTGGATTATTTAAATTACCCATCAATGACATTCGATCTCCAACAATCTCCTTAGCAATATATGGATCAACCTGCGACTCAAAATGGAAAGCATCCCATCCAGCCTCAGCAAAATACTCAATTCGGTCTGTAGTTTCTCCACAACAATGCAATATTGATGGACCCCCTAGTTCAGATGCAATCGAACGGTGTTGCTCCAGTAAAAAATCAACATACGTTTCGGGGCTCACAAGTTCCCTATTTGTATGATCGCACCACATCACAACATCTGCGCCAGCTTCATATTGTGCACGAGCTGACATGAGGGAAGCAGGCAACAAAACTTCAAGGAACCTGTGTATTTTTTCAGGTTCAGTAATAGTCATCATTAACCAATTCTCAATTCCAACTAACTGAAAACCAACTGACCAAGCTCCATACACCTTGCCCACTACCGCAACATCCGGATAGCGTTTCCTCAAGAGATCAATAGCTCCTAATGCAGCCTCGAAAGATGGTTGCTTCAAATAATCGCTTGGGATTTCAAAATCCTCAGGCTCAGCCAGAACATGGCTTTTTGGTGCAGGCCAATTATCGACTTCACCCCACCATGTATCCGCACCTAATGCTGATGCCTCTAATTGCGAATGGAAAACTGGCATAACTGTGTCCAATCCCAAATGTTCATGAGAGGTGGCAGCTAAACGCGCCATCAATTCTGCATCCAAATGCGCATCAGGAAAATGTGCATCAACTAAATCCATTCCATCTAGTGTCACGACAGAACTCAAACTTGCCGCAGGAACTTTATCTACTCTCCCACCAGCTATTGCCGACAAAAATCTTCTTCGAGATGTCATCCATTCTCCACCAAGTGGAGTAACAGCGTTCAAACTAGATTCTTCTGTATGCCAACTTGGTTTTTTTCTCATTAATACTCCTTCTGGAAACGTTACCATACCACTTGCAAAGCTTAATACATCAAAAAGCCACCACTCACATTAATCGTCGCTCCACTTATATAGGAAGCATGATCACTAGCAAGAAAAACAACGACGCTTGCAATTTCAGATGGTTCAGCCACTCTCTGGAGTGGAGTTTGTTGCTTCAAAGCTTCGAACGTTTCCCCTGAAAGATCGTCCATGAGCATGGGTGTATCAACTAAACCTGGTGCTATTGCATTAACAGTTATACCTGAAGGTCCCAAAGTCCTAGACAATCCTCTCACCATCGAAACTATTCCACCTTTTGATGCACAATAAACTACGGATCCGCCGAAACCGCCGCTCCACCACCCCTGGGAAGAAAAAGCAATAATTTTACCCTGCGTTCGATTTTCGACCATTAATTCAGCTACTGAGCGACATAAAAAGAACGAAGCCTTTAAATTAACGTCAATCTGCGTATCCCAATCCTCTTCAGAGATTTCACCAAGAGAGTCCCTCCGCTTTAATACTGCCGCAAGATGCGCCAGTGCATAAATTTCACCAAAGGAATCTTTAACTTGCAAAATTAAATTCTTTTGCTCATCAAGATTCGACAAATCGACTCCTGCGAAAGCATGACCTTCTCCTGAAAGAGAATTTGCCACTGCCTCAGATTGTTCTGGGTCCAAATCAACCACAAAAACACGTGCCCCTGATTCGGCAAACGCTTGCGCTGTCGCAAGACCTATACCACCTACCGCACCAGTTACTATTACTCCTTTATTTTCTAATCCTGAAGCAACATTCCAAGACATAGAACCTCCCTTTCAAAATTAACTCATTTCTTTATAAAACTTTTTCTGTTCTATAGCGATCAACTACTTCTTCTATGATCTCGACCCCCAGCCCAATACCTTCAGGTGGGAATACCCAACCATTTTGATGATCGAAAGGTCTTTCTACTAATTCATGCTGCATGGGATTTTCTAGAGGTTTAAATTCAAAAAGTTTGCAAGAGTGACTACTAAATGAAACAGCGAGACTTGCAGCAGTTACTATTGCAGATGACCACGAATGTGCATTGGTCTGTCGGTTTACCTGTTCGACTTGTCTTGTCACTTTCTTGAACCCAGTTATTCCCTCAGCGCGCCCTGGGTCTACTCCAACGACGTCAACAGTTCCTGTATCAATCACACGTTTATACCCTTTGGATGTCCATTCTTTTTCACCATATGCAATCAAGCATTCAGTCTTCGATCTTAAATTTTCATAACCTTCTGGATCCCAGTCGCCTAGAGGTTCTTCAATCCAGTCAATCCCGTACTCATCAAAAGCTCTAGTTCGTCTAATTGCCGTCATCACATCCCACTTGATGGTCCAACCAAGATCTATCATCAACTTCTTATTCGGTCCTATGGCATTTCGCATTGATCTCACGTAATCAACATCCCGATCATGTTCAAATCCAAGGTTTGCGTTACCTCTTTTACCAAAACCAACTTTCATGCCCTGGAGACCACTGTCTAACCATTCCAAGGCCTCATCTACCATTTCCGGAATTGACTCATAGTGAGCATGCGAAGAGGCAATAGCAGGCAATTTTTCATGAACTGCCCCACCCAACAACGAAAGAACACTTGTATTCAAAGCTTTAGCCTTCAAGTCCCACAGTGCGATATCAATCGCGCTAATTGCAAAACTCGCTATACCTCCTTCATATCCATACCACCAGGTGTGATCTTTCAAAGAAGAAATGATCCCATCAATATTCTGTGGGTTTTCTCCAATAACAAGGCCTGACATCCCTTCAACTAACTCCTTCGTTGCAAAGCTCGCTTCAGGCCACATAGTGACCGATTCACCCCAGCCAACAAGTCCATCACTATTGCAAATTCGAACTAAACAGATATGCCTCAAAGCATTAAAATCATTCGGTTCCGGATAACTAACAGGGATCGCTTCAACTGAAACTATCTGCATTTATATTTCCTTCTTTGCTTTACTATCCAAATAGGACATAACTTAATTGTTTTTATTAGTGGATGGCTGCAAAATTTCTAAAGTTATTCCATCAGGATCTCTAAGATAGCAACCCATCGAACCTCTATTGGGGCCTTCCGTTACAGGGACAGGACCATCGCTTAAAGGTCTTGCGCCACATTTTTTAGCATGATCAAAAAGTTTCTGAGCGTCACTTGTCTCAAAACAGATATGCACATTGCCAGGATTAGCCGTCCATTCACTGTTGGGCTCTTTATCAGTTGTTAAATAATTTAGTATTTCCAGAATGACACCCCCCGGCAAGTCAATCCAACACGCATCAAGTGAAATACCTTCATATCCTGTTATTTGGCTTAAATAAGACGCATCTAAAACCTTATGAAATCTTGGTTCAACATCCAAAAAATCTTTCCAAAATAAAAGGCTTCTATCGACATCACTAACAGTTATACCTACATGATGCATACGAGAATTAATTGTCGAAAAATCAAATTTTTCTACCAAGTGACATAACCTCCCCCAAAATTAATCGCTTGCCCTGTCATATAATCGCCACCATCAGAAAGCAAGAACCAAATCAATCGGGCTAACTCTTCTGGTTTACCTGCCCTTCCCATTGGAACAGAAGCATTTCTTGAATTACGTAGCTCTTCCGTAGTCATTCCACGTTCTTTTGAAACTTTTTCTAAAACCGCATCCTGCATAGGGGTATCGATAATCGCTGGACAAACTGCATTTACACGAACAGGCACATCTGCCAACGCATAAGCAAAAGATCTTGTTATTGAAAGAATGGTGGTCTTTGAAGCAGCGTAAGCTGCCGCTTCTATCGTGGCGGATAACTTAGCAGAACTGGAAGAAAGATTTACAATTGATCCGCCTTCTTTCATAGTTCTACCGATTCCTTGGCAAAGAAAAAAAATAGCTTCCGAATTAACTATCTGAATACGTCTCCACTCTTCAACATCCACCTCCCAGATATCTTTCAAAAGAATCACACCAGCTGCATTCACTAAGTAATGAACTCCGTTTCCAGCCTCAATAACTTGATGCCTTTGATCCACATCACTCAAATCTGCTGGCAAAATCGTAATATTTTTATGTGAAGAAATTTTTTCAAGAGCTTCTTGATCAATATCAACTGCGATGACATCGCATCCTTTCTTCACCAGAAATTCTGACACAGCAAGACCAATACCACTCCCAGCCCCTGTTACTAAGGCAGTTTTTCCATTCCCTTTGCTTTTATCTATTCCCATTAAACTTCTTTCAATTTAAACTATAAGTAAAAATACCTAACAATTTTGTCATTCCAATTAACCTTAGAATAAGAGCTTTTTTTGTATTTTTACAAAATAAATGCAAAAAACAAAACCATGCATTTGACGCACTGGTAACGTTTCGGTAAATTCGAACTACTTGGCATAATATAGTTTTACCAGTTTTGAAGTGTTGAATACCAAGTAAACAAAATCGAGGGGAAGAATACTTATGAAATTTAGATTAGGCGTTGCGATACCAATCGCATTATTGATTACATTTGCTGCTGCGTGTGGCAGTGATACGAAAGAAGAGAGTAGTCAACCAACTGCTACTACTACTGCACCAACAACCACTAAGGCACCAGCAGACTCAGCTTCGGATGAAACTGCTGCTTCTTCTGATATGCCTGCGGTTTGTCAAGGGCAGGATGGTTCCGGTCTAAAAGTTGCTTATGGTGATCTTGCCACTGGTATTCCTTTTGTCA
>Ga0207992_1000044_pt1 | contig 78889 bp, 89 predicted proteins | sample ETN02SmetaG_FD_185788 | JGI IMG/M metagenome (GOLD analysis project Ga0207992, IMG submission 185788) | Marine microbial and viral communities from oxygen minimum zone, Eastern Pacific Ocean - ETNP2014F10-02SV255 (SPAdes) (version 2) | ecosystem: Environmental > Aquatic > Marine > Oceanic ...
TCAAGTAAGGTTCATTGGTTGTAATGTTTTTATAGGCAATGATGTTATCTCCTAACTCCATCTCTATTACTCTATCAACCAATAGCATTGGATATCTGTGGGGTAAAAATTCCTGAATTTCTTCTATCTTTATATCTACTTTCATATTTATTTATTTTTTATAAGCTTGTGAAGTTTCTTGAAACTCACCGCATTCTTTCTCCAATCATCATTTTTCATAAACGGGGTGCCTGAAGAGTAAACTCCTTTTTCTTTTATAGATTTAGTAATTAGAGACTTGGCAGTTATATGGACTTCATCAGCTACTTCAATATTATCAACTACAGCACAACATCCAGCTAAAGTACAATTCTTGCCAATTGAAGAGCTTCCAGCAACGGCGCTATTAGCAGCAATGGCAGTTCCAGATCCAATTTTCACATTGTGAGCTAAATGGACAAGGTTATCTATTTTTACATTATCTTCTACAAGGGTGTCTCCAACTGAGCCTCTATCAATAGAAGTATTAGATCCAATCTCAACATTATCTCCTATTATTACCTTTCCTAAATGTTCAATTTTTAACCATTCCCCTTTATGTTTAGCAAACCCTAATCCATCAGATCCTATTACTGTTCCACTATGGATAATACAATTAGCACCTATTTCTACAGAATCATAAATAGTTACGTTAGGATAAATCTTCGAACCGCGTCCTATAACTGAGTTTTCTCCTACAACTACTCCAGGCCCAATAAAAACATCATCTTCTAAAATCGCTCCGTCAGAGATATGAACGAAGTTTGCCACGCTAGATTTCTTTGATATAGAAACATTGTTTCCTACGTGGGCTAATTCAGAAATACCAAGATTAGGGCTTTTATTTGTTAATTCCTTAAAAACTTTTGTACATCTTGCATATAAAAGATAAGGGTCTTCACCAATTAATTTATTACCTGAATAACCTTCAGATAAGTCATTAGAGCAAATTAAAGCTCCTGCTTTTGATGAGGACAATGAAGACAGAAAAGACTTTCTCGCGATAAAAGATACTTCATCACTAGAGGCTGAATGCAAAGTATTTAGACCTAATACTTCTTTTTTAGGATCACCTTCAAGATCAGCTCCTATTTTATGAGCTAATTCCTTTAAAGAGATTCCTGAAACAAGAGGCACAAAAAATTAGTCTTCCTTCTCATTCATTGCATCTATAACTTCTTGAGTTATGTCAAAGCTCTGATCAGCGTGCAATAAAGTCCCTTGTTGACCACCACTATTTATTAACAATGTAATGCCTTTGCTTCTAATAAGCTCAGTAACTATTACTTGAAATTTTTCTGCTTGTTCTTGTGAAATAAGTTGAAGTGTCTGATTTCTAAATTGATTTGTCTTCTCTTGTAAGAAGTTAAGATCTTGTTGCAAGGATTGAAGTTTTTGAGCAGCTTCTTGCTTTTCTTGATCAGACATTGTCGGTCCGTCTTTTTGAGCTTTTTCTTGGATATCCCTAGCTTCTGCTGCTTTAGCTTGCAACTCTTCCACTACTTCTTTCCATTCATCAGAATTTTCCAGCTCTTCTAATTCTTGTTTGGCAACGTTTGTGCTAAATAAAGCTGCTTGCGGATCCAGCGTTGCAATATTTAAATCTGCAGCAGAAACAGGCAAGGACAATAGCAAAAATGCAGATATAGTTAATAAAGTGCGTCTAATAAGTTTCATATTCTTTCCTAATTAATATCCAGTTGGGGAAGTTTACATTTTTGTGAACACATTTAGTAGCCTTAAGGTTAATTAAAACTGAGTACCTATCTCGAATTGAAAATTTTCTGTCTTATCTAGAGGCCCTTGGTTAGTTGGAGAAGAAAGAGCTAAAGACATAGGGCCTAGTTGAGTAATCCAAGTAACTCCTACTCCATAAGAATATCTGAGCTCGCCTAAGTCCAACTCGCTACAATTGATATTGATCTGAGTATCTCCACAATCTTTGGAAAAAACATTACCTATATCTACAAAGAATGAACTTCTCATAGATCTTTGGTCCTCAACAAAAGGCAACGGAAATATAAAATCAAAACCGCCTTCAATTAGATAAGCACCTCCTATTGACCTATCATCGTTATAGTAGGCATAAGGATTAGCTATAGGATTTCCTTCCTCGTCTAAGATCTGGTTTCCTTCGTTATCAGTAAAATAAGGTGAAGGGATTGCTCTTGGACCAAGAGTATTTTGTTTAAAACCTCTTACAGAGCTTATTCCTCCTGAATAAAAATGTTCAAAAAACGGAGCTACCTCTGTGTCACCATACGCTTCTAGCACACCTATTTCGCCTCTAAAACCTAAGACGAACCTACCTCCCATAATAGGTTTAAAGTATTTATGCCTATAGGTAGCTTTTGTGTAAGTTAAAGAGCTTCCTGGTACAGCTATCTGTAAAGCAAAAGATTGGGACTGTCCTGCCGTGGGAAATAAACCTCTATTAAGCGTAACTTTAGACCAGAGAAATTGTGTTTTAAGGACTTCAAACTTAGTACCTTCAGATTGAGTAAAGGCAAGGATTTGAGAGGCTGGTGTAGCACCGGCATCAATACTTGTATTGTCGTAATTAAGATTAAGCCCTATTCTTTCAATATCGCTGATTGGAAATCCGAATTGTATACCGGCACCAAAAGAGTCAGAAGTGTAACTTGATATATTGAATTGGCCATAATCAGATTCTCTAAAATAAGCACTATAACCTCTACTGACTCCATCTATTGTGAAATAAGGTTCTCCATAGTTAAAGGAATAACTCCTCTGCCAAGTACTATCATTAATGCCCACTCCTATGGCCTTACCTGTTCCAAAAGCATTATTTTCATTGTAGTTAAGCCCTAATACTAAACCATAAGCTCCATAGCCAAGACTGCCGCCAATAGAGCCTGAATACTCTTCTTCTACAGTAAATTCTACGTCGATAAGATCATTTGATCCTGGAACAGGTATCGTTTCAGACTCAACTTCTTTAAAATAACCTAACCTTTCAAGCCTAAGTTTAGAATTCTCGATTAAATTGTTTGAAGCCCAAGCTCCCTCCATCTGCCTCATCTCTCTTCTCAGAACAATATCATGAGTTCTTTTGTTTCCTTTAAAGATAATTCTTCTTACGTAAGTTCTTTGTTGTGGGTCCACATAAAAAGTTAAATCCACATCGCCGGTTTCTTTATTTACATCTGGCACTCCCCTTATTTCTGCAAAACTATATCCTTCATTACCTAATATATTTTTAAATAGTTCTTCGGTTTCAGTTATAAGATATTGGTTAAATATCTCTCCACTTTTTATTAAAACTAAGGAGTTGAGTAATTCCTCATCCACAGGCAGGTCACCTACTATCCTTACGTCATTAACTTTGTATGTGGTACCTTCATCTACATTTAGAGTTATAAATACTGAAGTCTTATCAGGAGTAACGCTAACTTGAGAGCTATCAAGCTTAAATTCCACATAACCTCTATTTTTATAATAAGACTCAAGAGTCTCTATATCACCCTTTAGCTTTTCTCTTGAATATCTATTGTCACTTGTAAAAAAGGAGAACCAACCGCCTGTCTTTAACTCAAAACCCTTCAGAATCTCTTCGTCTTCAAAAGACGAATTTCCCACTATATTTATATTTTTAATTTCAGCGACCTCTCCTTCATCTATCTCAATATCTAAAGAAACCCTATTTCTTGGTTCTGGTTCAGTTGAAACATCTACTTTTGCACCATACCTTCCTTGAGCAACATATTGTCTTTGGATTTCTAAAGCCAGGCTATTTACTATAGATCTTTTATAAACTTGGCCTTCAGACAAACCAGCGTCATCAAGACCTTTGAGAAGGTCTTCGGTTTTAAGCGCCTTATTCCCATCTAGCTCTATAGAAGCTATAGATGGCCTCTCAACAACGCTAATAATTAGTGTATTTCCTTCTCTTCCAATCTCTATATCGTCGAATTGACCTGTTTTAAATATTGTTTTGGCTGTATCTTGGAGTTCAAATGTATCGATCGTGTCACCTACAGCAATTGGCATTACGTTAAAGATGCTACCAGCAGAAACTCTTTGTAAACCACTTATCCTAATATCGCTCACAACCCATTCTTCTTCAGAAAAGACAGAAAAAGGAAATACAGCAATTAAAGCAAAAATTACTGAGTAATATTTCATTCTAATTTTTAACATTAAATTAGCCTTACTATGTCGTTAACAAATGCAAAGATCATTAAACTTGCAACCAATAAAACACCAATCCTTAAAGAGTGCACAAGAAAGTTATCTGAAATAGGCGATCCTTTAACCTTTTCTATCGCAATCATGAGTAATTGTCCCCCATCTAAGACAGGAATAGGGAATAAATTTATAAGACCTAGATTAATACTTAATATCGCAATCATAGATAAAAAAGATAACACTCCTGCTTTCGCAGCTGATCCGGCTAAGACCGAGATCTGAATGGGGCCTCCTATATTTTCTGCCGAAACAGAACCGCTTATCATCTTACCAATAGACATAATGATTAAATTTGTGAATTTATAAGTTTCTGTAAATCCAAACACAAAAGCATTAATTAAGTTTTCTTTTTTCTGGACAACTATCTCTTCAGGCCATTGACTTAAATCATTAGAAGCAAAAATTCCAATTCTCCCTTTATTTACATTATTTTGGTTAAAACTCTCAGTTTTAAATGAATATAAGAAAGTGTCATTACCTCTGAGTACACTTATTGAAATAGTTTCATTAGGAAGATTGCTAAGTACTTTTGATAGTTGAGACCAAGAGTTGATAGGATTGCTATTAACTGATTGAATTATATCTCCTGATTGCAAACCAACTCTGCTTGCAGGACCATCTTCTAACAGCCCACCAATAACAGGTGGCACTAATGGTTCTATTCCAAAAGATCGAGCAGGGTTGGTTTGATCAGAAGTTGATAACCAGTTTGTTATATCTACAGTGGAATAAGAAGTAAAGTTTGAGCCTTCTTTTATAAAACCAATGCCTACCGAACCTGTATCTCCAATTCTATTAGACAAGATCAAGTTTATTTCATTAAAAGTATCTAATCTGGTTTCATCTATGCTGACTATTTTATCCCTAAACCCTATATTAGCCTCTTCAGCTAAACTACCTTGACTTACTCCTCCTATATAGGAACCTAAGTGAGTAGTGCCTATTAAAGAAATTAAGAAATAGATAACTATAGCTAAAAGAAAATTAGCTGCCGGCCCTGCCGCAGTAACAGCCGCCCTTTCGTTCAAAGTAGCATCAAGATAAGATTTCTTGTTCAACAAATTTGAATCTTCTTGATCCTCTGGGATAACGTTTTCACCAAGCATTTGAACGTAACCTCCTAAAGGAAGGATTCCTAGAGAGTATTTACAGTCATTCTTACCTTGAAAAGAATATAACTCCTTGCCAAATCCAATTTTGAATTTCAATACATGAATATTGAAATATCTTGCAACCGAAAAGTGACCTAACTCATGAATACCAACAATTAAGCTTATAAGAGCTATAAAAGAAATTATAGTGATTAATAAATCCATTTCTAATTATTTATTATAGAAGTAGTCTCCATACGAGACTCTTTATCTGATTCAAATATATCCTGTAAAGATTGGACAGATTTTATTTCGATTCTATCCAAAACTTTAGAGATTATTTCATAAATTTGCATATAACTTATGCGACCATCTAAGAAAGCTGACACGCACTCTTCATTTGAAGCATTTAGAATAGAAAAACTAGTTCCGCCAACAGGCAAAAGATCTGTTGCTAATTTTAAGCACGGGAATTTTTTTGTATCAGGTTCTTGAAAGTTTAAAGATTTTATTTCATGGAGATTTAATTGGTTTGTACCTGAATTTATCCTGTTGGGATAACCCAAGCCATAAGCTATAGGTATTTTCATATCAGGATTTGATAACTGAGCCAATACAGAATTATCCTTGAATTCCACCAAAGAATGAATTATTCCTTCAGGATGGATCAATACTTCAATATTTTTACAATCAAATAGCCATCTAGCTTCTATAACTTCTAAACCTTTATTCATCAGCGTAGATGAATCTACCGAAATCTTCTTACCCATGCTCCACACTGGGTGATTGATAGCATCTTCCGGAGTAATCGAAGAAAATTCATTTGCATCCTTGGTTAAGAAAGGACCTCCCGACCCTGTCAAAATAATTCTAGACACACCGGAATTGTTGCCTTCATTATTTAAACATTGATGTATAGCGCTATGCTCACTGTCTATAGGAAAAATAGTTGCCCCTGTTTCTTTACATAAATTGTTAAGGTACTCTCCTGCAACAACATAAGACTCCTTGTTAGCTAACAAGACTTTTTTTCCTTTTTGGATAGCAAAGTGAACTGGGGTTAATCCTGCTATACCTACCATACCAGCAACAACTACATCAATTTCATTAGAGCCAATAGCTTCCTCAAATTCTTTTAAAGATTGAATCACACAAGTTTGTAATTTTTCTTCTATAGCATTGTCTTCAAAGATCTTTCTAGCTTGCTCATCTTCTAAATAAATCAATTCAGGATTAAATTCTTTACATTGCTCTAAGAGTAATTTGTGATTTGACTTGGCTGCAAGTAGATTAACTGCAAAATCTTTTTTGTTTTGACGTATTACTTCTAAGGTTGAATTACCTATGGAACCTGTTGATCCTAAAATTGCTATATTCATAGTTAACTTAACATGATTAATGCAAATATAAAGATAGGAATTGTTGCTAAATGACTATCGATCCTATCTAGCAAACCTCCATGCCCTGGTATAAGATTTGAAGCATCTTTAACCTCTGCAACTCTTTTAAATAAGCTTATTACAGCATCTCCTATAACCGCAACGAAAGAGGACACTAATATCAAGATAACGAACTGATAGAGGTTCTTCTCTACCAAACTAAATGTTGCTAATAGAATAATAAGAGGGGTAAGGGTCATGGCAATTAAAAAACCTTCTACTGTCTTATTAGGGCTTACATTCTGTAAAAGTTTATTTTGACCGAATTTCTTTCCTCCAAAAAAAGCTAGAGAATCCATCAGGACGCTTATTAAAACTATGATTAAAAGAGCAGCCCTATTAGTAATATCCATACCAAAATACACAAGAACTGGTCCATCGTGTTTGATTAAGAAATATAACGAAGCAAAAAAACCTAGATGAATTGTTATTCCAGATATTAACCAAATTAAGTTTCTTTGTATAAAGGGTTTGCTAACGGGAAAACTTATTATGAGAAAAAACAATCCTAAATAAGTAATAACACTAAGGCCAATAAAAGCTTTATTAAAGCCAGGAAAAGAAGAGAAGTAAAATAAAACTAGACTGAAACAAACAAATAATATTGTTGATATGTTAGAGAATCTCAGGCTTAAGAATTCTATTAAAGAAATGCATGTTAATAGGAGTATAAAATAAATTAAATACTCACCAGGTAACGCAAAGATTAATGAAACTATCACTATAGAAAGTATCAGTGCACTAATAATTCTTTGTTTAAGCATGTTTATAAAGAGAAATTTGATTTATCTCCAAATCTTCTTGTTCTAGTTGAATATTCTATTAGAGCCTTTTCAAATTCATCATCATTGAAGTCCGGCCATAAAAGGTCAGGGAAATAGAGTTCAGTGTAAGCTAATTGCCATAATAAGAAATTACTAATCCTTTGCTCTTTACCGGTTCTTATGCATAAGTCAGGATCATTGAATTTAGCAGTAGACAATAAAGAAGTAAGATCATCTTCCGATATGCTCTCTTGGTTTGAATCATTAAGTCTATTGACTGCGTTAATAATATCCCATCTCCCTCCGTAACTTGCAGCAACAACTAGATCTAATTGTTTTTCTTTATCATCGCAAGCAGTGAGTTCTTCTGATTTCTTCATTTGATTTAGTAACTCATTATCAAACTGAGATAAGTCTCCTATGAAATTCAATTGAACGGAGTTTTTTATTAGATTAGGGACCTGTTCTTTTAATGCTGTATTGAGGAGTTTCATTAAAAGGTTTACTTCATCATTAGACCTTCCCCAATTTTCACTGCTAAAAGCAAATATAGTTAGAGTTGATATTCCTTTCTTAACAGCAAATTCAACGGCCTCTCTTGCCCTTTCTACACCTTTTTGATGTCCTGTTACGCCAGGTAGATTTCTTTCAGACGCCCACCGATTATTACCATCCATAATAATGGCTACATGATTTGGTATAGTGTTTGGGCTTTTGCTTTCCATAACAAAAGGCTTAGAAATCAAGTAAGTCTTTTTCTTTAGCTTCCAGTGCTGTATCTACTTTTTCTACAAACAGATTGGTTAACTTTTGTATTTCTTCTTCTCCTTGTCTTTCTTCATCTTCGGAGATTTCTTTTTCTTTTAAGAATTCTTTAAGTTGTGAGTTGCCTTCTCTTCGAACATTTCTAACAGAGACCTTTGCATTCTCTGCCTCAGATTTAGCTTTTTTAATAAAGTCTCGTCTAGTTTCTTCAGTTAAATCAGGCAGAATAACTCTAATGGTTTCACCGGAAGTAGCAGGATTCAATCCCAATTCAGATTCTGAAATTGCTTTCTCAATCTCTTGCACTATTCCCTTTTCCCAAGGGGATATAGCCAAAGTTTTAGCATCTTCTATAGAAATACTTGCTACTTGAGCAAGAGGGGTCAATTTTTCGTAATATTCTACCTTTATGCTGTCGAGAAGTGATGGAGTAGCTCTACCGGTTCTAATCTTCTTAAAAGCGACATCGAGAGCAGCCAAGCTCTTTTCCATGCCTATTTCAGTATCTTCTAATATCTCTTTTAACATCTAACCTTCTATCTGAGACATTACCTCACTAGCAAAATCTACTTTTTCTACTTCAATCCCTTCTCCAACTTCAAATCTTGTGAAGCCTATAATGCTTGCGTCGTTGTCTTTAAGTATATCGTTAATTCTTAAACCTGGATCTTTAACAAAATCTTGCTCAGTCAGACTTACTTCTGATAAAAACTTTCTTATTTTCCCTTCGATAATTTTCTCAACAATATCTGCAGGTTTTCCACTTTCTTCTGATTGTGCCTTATAGATTTCTCTTTCCTTTTCAATAACATCTTCTGGGATATCGGAAGGAGAAATGGCCATAGGGTCAGTGGCAGCTGCGTGCATTGCAATATCTTTAGCTACTTCTTCTGTTCCTCCTTTAAGTGAAATAATTGTGCCTATTTTATTGTTGCTATGTAAATAAACACCAGAAGAATCTGAGTTATCTACGCTTGCAGTTGCTCTACGAACAACTATGTTTTCACCTAGTTTTTGAACTAGTTTTTCTCTTTTTTCTTCGATTCCTGATTTCAAAAGCTCTTCAAGAGACTTATCTCCGTTAGTAGAAACAATTTCTAAAACTTCTTGCATAAATAAATTAAAAGAATCGTCCCTAGCAACAAAATCTGTTTCGCAGTTAATCTCAACCATAAATGATTTACCATCAAAGCTTTTGATGCCTATTAATCCGTCAGCAGCTGATCTACTTGATTTCTTGCTTGCCTTTAATCCACTAGTCTTCCTTAATTCTTCTACAGCTAAGTCTAAATCACCGTTAGCTTCTTCAAGTGCTTTTTTACAGTCCATTAAGCCTAAGCCCGTTTTTTCTCTTAATTCCTTTACTTGCGATGCAGAAATATTACTCATGTCTTAGACCTCTGTTTTAGTTTCGTCAGATTCTTCTTTTTTCTTTTCTTCAGACTTCATTTCATCTGAAGATTCTTCTAATTCAGAATTTTCAACCTGAGGATTATTTTCCGATGATTCCTCTTTAGTTTCAATTTTATCAATTACACTCTCTTCCTTAGCTTCTTCCTTAGCTTCTTCCTTAGCTTTTCTTACAATAGAAGGGCCCGATTGAGGCGTTTCTTGTTTTAATCCAGTTGCTGCTTTTGAGCCAATGATACAAGCATCTGCAACTGCTTCAGTAAAAAGAGCTATAGATCTTATAGAGTCATCATTTCCAGGTATTACGTAGTCAATGCCTTCCGGGTTACTATTACTGTCAACCACTCCTACAATTGGTATTCCCATTTTGCTGGCTTCTGAAACGGCTATAGATTCTCTATTTACATCAATAATGAAAAGCGCGTCAGGCAATCCTCCCATTTCTGTAACTCCTCCAATGGACTTCTGTAGTCTATTAATGTCCCTTTGTATCTTGAGCCCTTCTTTCTTCGTAATTTTACTAAATGTCCCATCTTCTTTTTGCCTTAAAAGGTTCTCAAGTCTAGTAATAGAAGATCTAATTGTCTTATAATTAGTAAGCATGCCACCAAGCCACCTTTCATTAACATACGGCATAGAGCATCTTTCAGCTTCATTCTTAATAATACTAGTAGCAGTTCTTTTCGTTCCAACGAATAAGATCTTATTATTTTTTGCTGCAACTCCTTCAATAAACTTCAATGCAGGCTTTATCATCTCTACCGTATGCTCTAAGTTAATAATATGAATCTTATCTCTTGTTCCAAAGATATATTGATCCATTTTGGGGTTCCAGTATTTAGTCTGGTGTCCGAAATGGACACCTGCTTGTAGCATTTGTTCTAGCGTTATATCTGCCATCAGCTCTCCTTTTTCAAAATAAGCAACATTACATTGCTTTGGTTATACTTCCACGCTTATTAAACCTCACCAAAGACGAGCTATCTTCAGCACCTTAGATTTAAAACTACAACGTGTGTTTCGTTAATTAAATATTATTAATATCTAAAATGGAGCGCATTTATACCACAAAAATAGTAAATCAAGAATAAATATCTTGCATGGTATAAGACCCAGGCTGTTTATTCTTAAGCCATTTACCAGCAATAATTGCTCCTTTCGCAAAAATAGATCTATCAGAAACTTTGTGGGATATCTCTAAAGTCTCACCTTCAAAAAACAAAACTAATGAATGCTCACCAGGAGAGTCTCCTTCTCTAACGCTAACTATCTGTATATCTTCAGAAGATAGAATCTCTATAAGCTGTTCTTTTAAATTAATAGCAGTTCCTGAAGGGGAATCTTTTTTCTCTTCATGATGTTTTTCATGTATTTCTAGCGAAGATGCAGTCTGTAAAACGCCTTTGGAATGGTCTAGGATTTTCTTAAATATTGCTATTCCCATGCTCGTGTTTGGAGCAATTAACAAAGGGATTTCTTTTGAAATCCTATTAATTTCGTTAAGTTCAGTGTCATTGAATCCTGTAGTTCCTAAAACCACTGGTATATTTTCTTTGCTAGCAAACCTTAATATATCAATGGAATTCTGTGGTCTTGAGAAATCAATAATCAAGTCAATATCATTTTCGTTTGAAATGTTATCTACAATATTAATATCTATAGAACCTTTACCAATTAAAACACCTAAATCCTTTCCTAATTCCTTGCTATCCTTAGATGCACTGCCCCCTACCAGTCTTAGATCTGAGTCTTCCAAAACTTTTTCTATAAGGATTCTTCCAACTTTTCCAGTTGCTCCAGAAATAAAAGTATTGCACATGTTTTTATTTATTTGCTTTCAAAAAAAGACTTAACTTTATCAAACCATTCATCTTTTATGGGGTTCTGGTTTGCATTATTATCTATAGAGCTTTGAAAATCTTTCAATATTTTCTTTTGATCTTTTGTAAGATTTTGAGGAGTCTCTATAACGGCTCGACAAAGTAAATCCCCAGTTGAACCTCCACGTATAGGACTTATGCCCTTTCCTCTTAATCTAAAGAGTTTACCGGTTTGAGTTCCTTCAGGTATCTTAATCTTTACTTTGCCATCTAGAGTAGGTATCTGTATCTCACCCCCCAAAGAAGCATCTATAAAACTTATAGGGGCCTCACAATAAAGATGTCTGCCATCTCTTTCAAATACGTCATGAGGCAATACTTTGATTTGAACAAATAAATCTCCAGAAGGTCCTCTATTAAAACCTGCTTCTCCTTCTCCAGACAATCTAATTCTATCCCCAGTATCTACTCCAGACGGAATTTTTACTGATAAAGTTTTTCTATTTTCAACTCGGCCTTGGCCCTTGCAAGTCTTACATGGATCTTTAATAACTTGACCAGATCCAGAGCATTGCCTACAAGTTTGGGCAACAGAAAAGAACCCTTGTTGCGTCCTAACCTGGCCAGCACCTCCACAAGAACCACAGGTAACAGGGCTAGAACCTTTCTTCGCACCAGTTCCTCCACAAGGAGAACACGACTCTAAAGTAGGAATAGCTATCTTCTCAGTTACACCTTTTACCGCATCTTCTAGACTTATAGTCATTGAGTATTGCAAATCGGAACCCTTATTTGACCTTTGTCTTCTGCCAAATGGGTCCCCTCCTCCAAATATGTCACCAAAAATATCACCAAAAATGTCGTTAAAGCCTTCCCCTGAAGAACCGCTAAAGCCTGAAGCATCTACTCCTTGATGGCCAAACTGATCATATGCATTTCTTTTAGACGAATCTGATAAAACTTCGTAAGCTTCAGAAGCTTCTTTAAATTTGTCTGGAGCTGAAGGGTCATCCGAATTTCTATCCGGATGATATTTCATGGCTAATTTTCTATAAGCCTTTTTTAGGTCATCAGATGAAGCGCTTTTTTGTACTCCGAGAATTTCATAGTAATCCCTCTTAGACATTTCTACAGTAAAACAGTCTAATTAGGATTCCTTGAATTTAGGAATTCTGCTGTTCCTTCTCTTCTTTTACTTCTTCAAAGTCAGCATCTACTACGTCAGATTCACCATTAGGGTCATTTTCTTCATTCTCTGAAGATTGCTTTTGAGATTCTTCTTCATAAAGCTTCTGAGCTAAAGGAGCTGAAGCTTCAGAAAGAGATTTTACTTTTTCATCAATTAAATCTTTATCGTCAGACTTTAAGGCTTCTTCTAGTTCTTCAATGCCTTTTTCGATTGATTCTTTCTCAGCACCCTCTACTTTATCTTTAGCTTCTTCTAGGGTCTTTTTACAGCTATGCACAAGGTTTTCACCTAGGTTCCTAGCTTGAACCAATTCTTCAAACTTTTTATCGTCTTCGGCATGAGCTTCTGCATCCTTAACCATTTGCTCAATTTCATCATCAGATAATCCACTAGAAGCTTTTATTTCAATAGATTGCTCTTTTCCAGTTGCTTTGTCTTTAGCTGATACATTTAGAATTCCATTTGCATCTAAATCAAAAGAAACTTCTATTTGAGGCATTCCTCTAGGTGAAGCAGGAATGTCAGTTAAATTGAATTGACCTAAAGTCTTATTTTCAGTAGCTTGTTTTCTTTCACCCTGAAGGACATGAACGGTTACTGCAGTCTGGTTATCTTCAGCTGTTGAGAAAACTTGTGACTTATTTGTTGGAATAGTCGTGTTTTTATCTATCAAAGGTGTCATTACTCCACCCATTGTCTCTATGCCTAGCGTTAGAGGGGTTACATCGAGAAGAAGTACATCTGTAACATCACCAGCCAGCACTGCTCCTTGAATGGCAGCTCCAACTGACACAGCTTCATCCGGATTAACATCTTTCCTGGCTTCCTTTCCAAAAAAGTCTTTAACTTTTTCTTGAACTAAAGGCATTCTGGTTTGACCGCCCACTAGGATAACTTCATCAACATCGGATGCCTTCAATCCAGCATCCTTTAATGCAATTTTAGTTGGTTCAATAGTTCTGTTAACCAAGTCTTCAACTAAAGACTCTAATTTTGCTCTAGTTAGTTTATGAACAAAGTGCTTTGCACCCGAGGTGTCAGCAGTTATGTAAGGTAAATTGATTTCTGACTGCTGATTACTAGATAATTCTATTTTTGCCTTTTCAGCCGCTTCTTTTAAACGCTGCAATGCAGCAGAGTCATTATGTAAATCTAGACCTGATTCTTTTTTAAATTCATCAGCTAAATATTCAATTAACGCAATATCAAAGTCTTCTCCTCCTAGAAAAGTATCCCCATTAGTAGATAAAACTTCAAATTGGTGCTCTCCATCAACTTCAGCGATCTCTATAATGGATACATCAAATGTACCGCCACCAAGATCATAAACCGCTATCTTTTGGTCACCTTTTCCTTTATCAAGGCCATAAGCCAACGCAGCTGCAGTAGGCTCATTAATTATCCTTTTAACATCTAATCCAGCTATCTTTCCAGCATCTTTTGTCGCCTGCCTTTGCGAATCGTTAAAGTAAGCAGGGACAGTAATTACTGCCTCTTTCACTTCTTGACCTAAATAGTCTTCAGCAGTTTTCTTCATTTTCTTTAGAATTTCTGCAGAAACCTGTTGGGGCGCTAGCTTCTTGCCTTCAGCTTCAACCCAAGCATCTCCGTTATCTGCCGGTATGATCTTGTAAGCGACCATATCTGAATCTTTTTTCACAACATCATCAGAATGCTTTCTTCCTATTAATCTTTTAATAGCGTAAAGGGTATTTTCAGCGTTTGTAACCGCTTGGTTTTTAGCTGAATCACCAACTTTAACTTCTTCTCCATACGCAACAACCGAAGGTGTCGTTCTCTTACCTTCAGAGTTTTCAATTACCTTAGCCTGATCGCCTTCCATTACAGACACACATGAATTCGTTGTCCCTAAGTCGATTCCTATTACTTTTGCCATTATTTATAACTCCACATTAATTCTTATAACCCTTAAATGGGGTTTAAGTTCTTATTTTCAAGGGGCTTTTTTACTTTTTTTCAGGTTGTTTAGAAACAATCACTTTAGAAGGTCTTAAAGTTCGATCCAAAATAGAATAACCTTTTTGAATAACTTCAATAATAGAATTAGGTTCCAGACTGTCGTCTTCAATCATTGAGAGAGCTTCATGCTTTTCCGGGTCAAAAGATTGACCATTACATTCAATGGGCTCGATTCCAGAACTTTTTAAAGAGTTTTCGTAAGCTTTCATCGTAAGTTCAAGCCCTTCTCTTATATTGGTTATTTCTTCACCTTCTTCGCAAGAAGCTATTGCTCTTTCTATATTATCCCCTACTGCTAGGAATTCTTTAGCTAGAGACTCGATTCCATACAGTCTTGCTCTAGTGACTTCTTGAGCGGCAATTCTTCTAACGTTCTGAACTTCAGCCTTAGCTCTTAGTAACTGATCTTCTAGATCTTTTATGTGATCTTCTGGACTCTTTTCAATTTGATCATCAGAAGTTTCTTCCAAATCTTCTTCCGAGTTAATGTCATTTACTGAATCCTGTTCAGAGACTCCTCCATTATTAGGGTTATCTTCCTTTTTATCTTTTTTAGTCAAATTAAAACTCCTTAATAGCCAAATATGGGGCTTTAAGTATTCTATTCAAGTGGTATTTTATTATTTTTTTAAAGGTTTAACGTAAAGCACCATGTTATGGTCAATTATTTCATACCCTTCTTTTTCAGCCAGTTTCTTTTGCCTTTCTTCAATAACATCGTCTGTAAATTCTATTACATCACCAGTTTCTAGACACACCATATGATCATGGTGATCAGAAGGTGTAAGCTCGTAGACCGCATGCCCTTCTTCAAAATTACGCCTAATGCATATTCCAGCTTGCTCAAACTGGGTTAATACTCGATATACCGTAGCTAGACCTACTTCATCACCAGCACCTAACAGCTTCCTGTATATTTCCTCTGCACTAAGGTGGGCTTTATCATCGTGTTCCAATAACTCTATGATTCTTAGCCTAGGAAGAGTAACCTTTAGACCGGCCTTCTTTAATTCAGCATCGTCACTCACAATTTATTTCCTCTCTTTAAAAGAATATATTTATTAACAATAATACCTATAATAGCTGAATATTTCTAAAATTATCTTAAATGAAGACTGGTCTTAAAAACATTTTGCTGCTATTTGTAAGTATATTTATTGCCAGTTGCAGTATTCCCAAGACTTATGAAGTAGTAATTAGCCAAGGAAATCTTGTAGATCAGGAGATGATAGATAAGCTTGAAGTTGGAATGACTGAATCTCAAGTAAAATTTGTGATGGGCTCGCCATTAATCTCAGACACTTTCTACCCTAACAGATGGGATTATTTTACTTCTGTTACTCAAGGCTCTAAAACTTATACAGAACAAAAAATAAGTTTATACTTTGAAGATGATAAATTAGCTCGTTGGGAAGGCGAGTTAATATCAGAGGAATAATTTATAGAAAGAAGTAAAGAAAGACTAACCCTACTAAAGTAGGTGCAACAAACCGAACAGAAAAATACCAAGCCTTAAATATAAAATTCTCTTGGAAACCTAATTCATCCAAGACATGTTCCTTCTTCATAACCCAACCAACAAATATTGCTATAAAGATCCCACCTAATGGAAGCATAATCTGGTTAGTTAAGAAATCTGTTGCGTCAAAGAAGTTCTTACCGAGTATTGTAAATTCAGAGAGTAAATTAAATGATAAGGCACTAAATAGACCTATAAACCATGCGGCAAACCCAAGAAGTATTGTTGCTGTGATTCTCTTTATCTTCAGGGATTCAATTAACCAAGCAACTCCAGGTTCAATCAAAGATATTGAGGAGCTCAAAGCTGCAATACTTAACAAAACAAAAAATAAAGTTCCAAAAAGAATACCAAATGGCATTGCGCTAAAAGCTATTGGTAAAGTTACAAAAACTAAACCTGGCCCTTCCGAAGGAGCCAGTCCATTAGCAAAGACTATTGGAAAAATTGCTATACCAGCCAACAACGCAACTCCAGTATCCAAAGCGGCCACAGAAACAGCTGTTTTTCCTATATTCTGATTAGCCGGCATATATGCCCCATATGCCATAATTGCTCCCATACCAAGGCTTAAAGTAAAAAAAGCTTGCCCTAAAGCTTCCAACATAACCTGAGGGTTAATTTTAGAAAAATCTGGCATAAAGAGATAACGTAACCCTTCAAAAAATGCTCCTGTTTGCATAGCGTATATGCATAAGAGCAGTATTATTAAAAACAACATTGGCATAAGAGTGTTTATCCACTTTTCTAAACCTTTCAAGATTCCTCTCGCAACTATAAAAACTGTTATAGCAATAAATAGAGAGTGCCAGAAGATTAAACTTAAAGGACTTGATAAGAGGTTATTAAAACTGGAACTGGAAGACTCGGCAGTTATATTTTGAAAGCCATTAAAAATGTAAGACATGGCCCATCCTGCAGCGACACTATAAAAAGACAAAATTAATAAACCTGCTAAAGCACCTGTAGCGCCTAACAATGTCCATGCACTTGTGGTGTTAGCTTCAGCAGCTAAGCTTTTCATCGAATTTGCAGGGCTACTTCTTCCTCTCCTGCCTATCATGATTTCACCTAACATAATTGGAAGGCCTATAATACAAATACAAGCTAGATAGACTAAAACAAAGGCTCCTCCACCATTATCTCCTGCCATATACGGAAACTTCCATATATTTCCTAAGCCTACCGCAGAGCCAGTCGCAGCTAGAATAAAGGTCCATCTACTAGACCATGTACCATGTATTGATCTTTTTTCTTCTGACATTTAAATATATGTTTCTAAAGGATTTGAGTAAGGGTTTAACCAATAAGTAAAGATTAACATAAGACAAATGCAGAGGATAATGCTAATTCTATTTAATAAGTCTATATAGGTTTTGGAAATAACTTCAAAAATTGAATAATAAAATCTAACAAATCTAGACAAGTAAAACCCTATCATTAAACAGCCCGCCCCCCAAGCTGGATTAATAAAGACGGTCAGAGCAATTCCTAATAAAGCTAATAGGATTGGTATTAATGCCATTTTTTTAAGCTGACTATTGTATTGTTCTTCAAAGTTAGATTTTAAGGACCATATATTTCCGAAAAGAAAGAAAAGAAGAATAGAGAAATAAACTTGAAATAGATTAGCTATCACTATCCCAATTGAATCAGAAGTAAACCAAACAGCTGCAGACAAAAATATGCATGGAGCAATTGCAAGGTAAGCAATTCCTTGAGTAGACCTTAATAATATATCTTCATCATGCATGTTCAGTAGAATTTTGTGATTGTAGGTTTATACTCTAAACGTGGGGAAACAAAAAAAGAAGTCCGATAGCTCTATTTCAGACAATAGAAAGGCTAGATTTAATTTTGAGATAACTGATAAATATGAGGCTGGCTTATCTCTTTTAGGCTGGGAGACTAAAAGTATCCGAGAAAATAAAGCTCAAATAGCTGAAGCCTATGTTTTACTCAAAGATGGTGAAGCTTGGTTAATTGGATGTTACATAAACCCACTAAAAAACAGTAATGCGGAGATGGACCCTACAAGATCTAGAAAATTATTACTCAATAAAAAGGAACTAGCTGAAATCTTTAGATCCACACAACAAAAAGGACAAACTTGTATTCCTACTAAGCTTTTCTGGAAAAAAGACTTAATAAAATGCGAAATAGCTCTTGCCGTAGGTAAAAAGTCTCACGATAAAAGAAATACAATAAAAAGTAGAGATTGGGATAGACAAAAAGCTCAAGAATTGAGAAATAGAAGCAAAAATTAGAGAACTTTTAAATAGAAAGGTATAATCCTTCAGCTTTTTGGGGGCGACATGGCTTCGACAGCAGATACAAACCCTCAAGTGCATGTCGAGAAGGTAGTAATTCTCGTAAATAAATAACTACAAACTTGTTAGTTGGCGAAAACGCAGACTACGCTTTAGCCGCTTAATTGGCTAACTGTCCTTGGTAACGTGCTCGTGCGCCTCCAAAGACAGACGACTTCACGAGATGCTGGAATTGCTCTTCTCATTGGTGATTTCTTAAGAATAAAATTGAGATCGTTTTTTAATCCCTGTTTATCGGGTGTAAAAAATTAAATTAATAGATAAAACTAAACATGTAGATCTTGTGGCAGAGTACTGATGGACGCGGGTTCAATTCCCGCCGCCTCCACCATTAAGTGATATTATTAAAAATGTAATGACTCTAAAAGACTATCAAATTTTAATAAGATAACTATTAAAGGGGAAATTTATGTCTGGAATAACAAAACAAGATGGACCTGTAGCAGTAACGGGTGCTAGTGGATACATTGGGTCTAGAATAGTAGAAGATTTATTAGACCAAGGTTATGAGGTTCATGCTTGTGTAAGAGATGCGAGTAATGGCAAAAAGGTAGATCATCTTATTGAATTAGGAAAAAATGCCAATAATTGTGATGTGCATTTATTTGAAGGTGATCTTTTTGAAAAAGGAAGCTATGACGAAGCCTTTTCAGGTTGTGCAGCTGTAATTCATGCAGGTGCCACGGTAGGTTTTAACAGAGAAACTCCTCAAGAAGTATACGATGGTTGCTTCACGGAAAATGAACACGTAGTTGAATCTGTGAAGAAGTCTGGCAGTGTTAAACGCTTTGTATTTACTAGCTCTTTTGCTGCAGTGGCTCACCCAAGGCCCGAAGGTTATGTGTTTGATGAAAAGGATTGGTGTGGAGATAACGTTGAGGCTTATAAAGGGGCTTGGACTGAAGAAAATATCTCGAAAAATAGAGACATTGCCTACGCAATGGCAAAGGCTAATACCGAAAAGATGATATATAAAATGGCCGAAGCAGATGGAAGTTTTGAAGCTATATCAATTAACCCCTTGCATGTAGTAGGACCTTTGATGACCGAAAATCATAATCAGTTCTTTAGCTGGCAATTCTTCATCTGGCAATTATTACAAGGAAATAATTTTGGGCATTGGGATGGTAAGCAATTACGTGGAGATAGAATGCTATGGAATATGGTGGATGTAAGGGATGTAGCTAAAGCACATAGACTGGCCACGGAAAGTGAAAACGCAAACAATGGTTCGAGATATATTCTTTCAGCTACGGATCAGTCAGGTGAAAAGTTTACTTGGCAACTGCAAGCAAAACTTAAAGAGTTATTTCCTGAAATAGAGAATATAGGTGGAGAAGAGATGGATAACGGCAAACCTTTAAAGGATACCTATGACTCGCCAAGATCCTATTGCACAAAAGCTATTAAAGACTTAGGAGTATCTACTTATTCTATTGAAGATACTTTAAAAGAGACTGGTGAGTCTTATATAAGAATAGGACTTCTTTAAGCTTATATACTGAAGGTTTGTCTAAGGCCTTCAATTACAAATTCGATAGCTAATGCCCCAAGCAATAAACCAAATGTTCTCTGTAGGGCTGATGATACAGATATTGGTAACCTCTTAGCTATCTTTCCAGAAGCCCACATGCTAATAGCGTTGAGCATCAAAACTATAAAGATAGGACTAAATCCTATAATTTGATTTTCAATTGATGGTCCAGACTTTTCAGATAACAACATAACTAAAGTTATAGCACCTGGTCCTGCCATAAGAGGTATAGCCAATGGAAACGTAGCAAGAGATGAAAGCTCCTCATCATCCATAGCTTCCTCGGCCGTCTCCTCTCTTCTTTTCTGCCTTTGGGAAAATACCATTTGATATGCAATAACCATCAAAAACATACCTCCAACAATTCTGAAAGAATTAATATTTATTCCCATAATTTGAAGTAAGGCACTTCCGAATAACCAAAATACCAGCAAAATTCCGAAGGCCGTTAAAGTGCTCCTCAAACATAAAGTAATTAAATCTTTTTTATTCAGCCCTTGAGTAAAGGTAGCAAAAATTGGCAATATAGTAATTGGGTCAATAGCTACGAAAATTAAGACGAAATTTTCTAAAAACAGATTTAACATTTTACTAAGGTCTACCTGCTCCTGGTACGTCTACTTCTACTATTTCTATCTTGCCTGATTTTTCTCTTAAAGCAGAATCAGGATCCACTCCTGAAGCATTAGAACTACAGATAAATAATGTCTTAAGATCGTCTCCGCCTAACATACAAGCATAAGCATTAGTTTCAACGGGTATTCTTTCTAATATCTCTCCACCTTCTTTTACTCTAATCACATCGGCCGTTGAAGGAGAAGCAACCCAGATAGCTCCTTCAGCATCTAAGCACATCCCATCAGGTACTGGAACAGTTCCATCATCTATGCTTTGTGTTAAATCAGCCCAAACTCTTCTATTAGATAGCGAAGCATCATCATTAATATCAAATGCTGTTAGTTTTGCAGCATATGTCTCTCCAACTATTAAGGTTTTCCCGTCTTCAGTAATAACTGTCCCATTAGGAAACATAACATCATCTGCAGCTACACAAGGCTCTTCACCAGGTCGAACTAAAATAAGGTTAGTAGATCTAACTTCTTCTCCTTCATAAGTATTGAAGCCAAAATTTCCTATATAAGCATTTCCTTTCGCATCAACAACCATGTCATTACAATGGAAACCTGCTAGTTCAGATAAATCAGCTCTTTCTTCTAAAACATTGTCTTTATAACTTAATAATTTTCTATCTTTCATAGAGACAATAAGCATTGTGCCATCTGGCGTCCAGCCTAACCCAGAAGGCTGATTTGGAACTTCCACAATTACTTCATAATTTCCTTCAAGGTCTAACGCGTACACCTTGTGGCTATAAAAATCAGAGAAATAGAATTTATTATCATGCCATCTTGGGCCTTCTCCAAAGGTAAGCCCATCCATTAGTGTTTTAAGTTTTCTTTCCATAAATTTTTCCTTCTTTATTCTACAGGCATTTCGTCAACCAGACTCATAACATCTTTAACTTCTATGTAGCGGAGGTCTTCTCGAGTAATAATTCTGGCCTTATCGGACCAAGGCTTCCAGTTAACTGGATTACTTGGTCCAAACAACGTGATTGACTCTTTATCTACCGATGCAGCAATGTGCGAAGCAACTGAATCCAAACCAATAAAAAATTGAGAGCCTTTAATTAAAGCTGCCAAACCTAAAAGGCTTGTCTTGCCTGCAAGATTTAATACTTTCTTATTGACAACACCTGCTTTTTTTAATATTTCATCTACATAATCTATCTCATTGGAATCTGGACCAGATGTAACAACAACAGAAAGGTCCTTTTGAAGTAAAAGATTAATCAGTTGCCCAAACTTTTCCTTATCCCACAATTTTTTTTCTCTTCTTGAGGTTGGGTGAATTAAACAATAAGAATTTCCTTCTTTCAGAAATGGGTAAGTCTCTTTTAGAGTTTTATATTCTATATCTAAATAAGAAGGATCAAGGGTTAGATTCTCGGTAAATATCTTTAATCCTAAACTTTCTAAGGCTAAAAGATTCCTTTGTATAACATGGTTCTCTAGAGCTTCAGGGAATATTGCAGAAAAAGATTTGATCCAAAGATTTTTCCTTCTTTTCTTATCGTCTACTGCTGCTTTCATTGCTTTGCCTAGAGCCCAACTAATAGGAACGACTCTCCATTGCGTGGTTAAAAAGAACGCATAATCATATTTCTTTAAACTAAGCTTTTTCCATAGATTTATTTCTTTCTTAATCCTTGTAAAAATATTTTGCTTTGACGCAGCATCAATCTCTATGGTTTCAGAGACATTTCTTTCATGTTCTAGAATTGAACCTGTCCCTTTATATACCAAAAGGTCTATTTCACTATCTGGAACGTTTAGTTTTATGTTATCTATCATAGGCTTAGTTAATAAAACGTCCCCATGAAACCTAAGAATGACTATTAAAAACTTCTTATTCATATTTGACTAATGTCCCTTGACACTTGGCCCTACAGACTGCATTATGCGCGGCTCTAAACGATATACAAGGTTTATGGCAAATATTAAATCAGCAATAAAGAGGGCTAGGCAAAACGTTAAAAGAAATGCGTTAAAAAGCTCTCAAAGAGCATCAACAAGAACTGCGGTTAAAGCTGTAGATGCTGCTATTGAAGCTAAAGACAGAAGCCTAGCAAAAGATGCCTTTGGTAAGGCTGAAAAAACTCTAGATTCTATGGCCGGTAAGAAAGTTATTACTAAAAATACGGCTTCAAGGACTAAGTCTAGATTAAATAAACGAATTAAAGCTCTTTAAGATATAACCAAGTTATTCCTATGAATTGCCTCTTCTTCAGAGGCATATCCAAGTGTTTTATATAATTCTTTAGAATTTAAACCTTTTATTTTATTTAATTCTTCAGAACTGAAATTACTAATACCTCTAGCAAGTTCCTTGGAATCTGAATCCAGACAAGTAATTAGGTCGCCTCGATTAAACTTCCCTTCAACCTCTGTGATCCCAACTGGGAGAATGCTTTTTCCCTTCTTTGTTATAGCTTCAGAAGCTCCATTATCTAAGATCAAATTTCCACAGGAAGACCCGAAGGATGACAGCCAAAGTTTTCTAGACTGAAGTGTATCTTTATTACTAAGAAAAACAGTGCCTTCTTCTTTCCCTTCATAAAGATTAATAAGAGTGTAGGATTTTCTGCCATCAGCAACCCATGTTTTGGCACCAGAATTAACGGAAGTTTTAGCAGCTTCTAACTTTGTTTTCATCCCACCTCTTCCATGTATTCCTGCAGAAGCGTTCAATTGATTAGATAAATCTAAATCCTTATCATCTAAATCTATAGATTTAATTAAAACAGCTTCTCGGTTTTTACTAGGATCATCAGAAAAAACTCCTTCTTGATCAGTAAGCATTACAAAGTTGTCTGCCCTAATTAAACCCACTAGGGCGGCGCCCAACCTATCATTATCACCAAAAGATATCTCTTCAATGGCAACGCAATCATTTTCATTAACTATAGGAATTATATTTAAACTCAGCAGTGCTTCTATAGCACTCTTTGCATTTAAATATCTAACTCTATTTGATATATCATCATGAGATATTAATACTTGAGCAGTTTTGTAATTAAGCTTATCAAATTCATTCTGATAGATCTGTATAAGACCTCTTTGCCCAACAGCTGCGCAAGCTTGCAATAAATGTAAAGAAGCAGGTCTTTCCTTCATGCCCATTTCATGCATACCCTTTGCCACTGCTCCAGAAGAAATAATAACTATGTCTTGACCCTTTTTACGTAAATAATCAACTTGATTCACTAAATCGTTAATAAAATTGCTATTTATGCCTTCATGATTCCCGGAAACTAGGCTACTTCCAGCTTTTATAACCCATTTATTGTTCTTATCCATTATTGGACTCCAAATATCTTCCTATGTCCCTCATAAGCTCTTTGGTACTTTTTCTTTGTGCAGCTGAGATTGAGGATACCTTTAACTTATTCTTATATTTTAATTCTAATTGTTTAACCAGTTTATTTACTTCTTCTTCATCCAATAAATCTATTTTATTTAAAGCCAACCAAGCAATATTAGATTCTAGATCCTTATTATATTCTCTAACTTCTTTTATTAATTCTTCAACTTCGTTAACCACGTCTTCGTAACCTTTATCAAAGATATCTATTACTATCATTATGATTTTAGTTCTAGAAAGATGCTTTAAGAATTGTATTCCTAAACCAACACCCTTAGACGCACCAGAGATTAAACCAGGAATGTCAGAAATTACGAAGCTAGATAAAGGCGAATAATCTACAACTCCCAGGCTAGGGTAAAGAGTGGTGAATTCATAATCCGCTATTTTAGGCTTAGCGCTAGAAACAGCTTCTACTAATGAAGATTTCCCTGCATTTGGTTTACCGAGAAGTCCAATATCCGCCAACAAACGTAACTCGAGTTTTAAATTTTTTGTTAAGCCAACTTTACCTTCGGTAGTTTTCGTAGGCGATCTATTTGTTGAACTTTTAAACTTGAGATTTCCTGATCCCCCTTCTCCACCTAAACAAATGCATTGCTCTTCACCTTCAGTAGTTAGGTCAGCGATTTGGGTTTCTGAATCTATATCTATAATCACTGTTCCACAAGGGACTTCTATATATAGTTCCTTGCCATCAGCTCCTGTTTTATTCTGACTTCCACCTCTTTTACCATTTTCTGCCTCAAAAGATCTCTGATATCTAAATTTCGATAAAGTATTTATATTATTAACGGCTTTCAAGTAAACGCTACCTCCCTTTCCACCATCCCCACCATCAGGACCTCCTTTAGGAATATTCTTTAATCTCCTAAAACTCATGCAGCCGTTACCCCCATTTCCAGCAGAAACGTCAATAGCAACTTCATCAATGAATTTCATTGAAACATTATAATTTTATTAAACGGGAAGAAAACTTAGACTGGGTCTACGTTTACAAATTGTCTTGATTTGGGACCTTTCTTAACAAAGGAAACTTTGCCTGCAATCTTTGAGTATAGAGTATGGTCTTTTCCACAACCTACATTCTCGCCAGGATGAAATTTCGTTCCTCTTTGCCTAACGATAATTGCTCCGGGCTGCACTTCTTGACCGCCAAAACTCTTTACTCCCAATCTTTTTGATTGAGAATCTCGTCCGTTTCGACTGCTTCCACCTGCTTTCTTGTGTGCCATCTTATCGCCTCTATTTAACTACTGATTGATTCTATCTGAACTTGGCTAAAACTTTGTCTGTGGCCATAAGTCCTTCTATAGTCTTTCCTTCTTTTCATTTTGAAGACTTTGATTTTATCGTGTTTGCCATGAGAAATTAATTTAGCAGTAACTTTAGCATTTTCCACGTAAGGACTTCCTATTTTAGAATTTTCACCATCTGAGATCATTAGAACTTTATCAAACTCCAAAGTACTTCCTTCTTCTCCAGAAAGAAGCTCAATCTTAAGATTGTCTCCTTCTGATACAGTATGTTGCTTTCCTCCGCTTTCTATTACGGCAAACATTTATTTCTCCAAATATGAGGATTTAAGGATGAGCACTATACGAAAAAGAAGCGTTTATCGCAATATAATTCCTTTAAAACACGTAGTTATTTTAGAATAGCAACTGCATGGAACTACTTTATAAAAAGATTATACAAAAAGAGCTTCAACAATTAGAAGATACTCTGTCTTTTTCAATAAGTTCTGATATAAATCTAGCCACTGAGGTGACTCAACATGTAGTTAGTTCAGGTGGAAAGAGGATAAGGCCAGTCGTATGTATTTTGGTGGCTAAAATGCTTAATTATAAAGGTTCTGAGCTTATTAAATTAGCAAGCTCTATTGAGCTATTGCACACTGCGACTTTAATACATGACGATATAGTTGATCAAAGTTCAACTAGAAGAGGAAAAGAAAGTATTCACACAAAATGGGACAATTCTCATAGTGTGCTTGTAGGGGACTTTGTATATTCTAAAGCATTCCAGTTAATGGCAAGTTTAGATAACCCAGAAATTATTAGAATCTTAGCTGATTCAACAAATAGAATTTCTGAAGGAGAAGTGCTTCAACTTTCTTTGAAGAAAAGAGAAATACTTTCTAAAAAAGATTATTTCGAAATAATAGACAGAAAAACAGCTGAGTTATTTAAAGCTTCTGCTATAACCGCAGGCTCTCTAGCCTCTTGTAATGAAGATGAATTTATTTCATTAACTAACTTCGCTATTGGTTTAGGCAATAATTTCCAAATTAAAGACGATTTGTTAGATTATTTTGGCGATGAAGAATTAACTGGTAAGAAAATAGGAAAGGACTTTGAAGAAGGAAAATTTACTTTACCTTTAATTATATCCCTACCTTTAATGTCTGAAGATCACAAGTTTATGATTTTGGAAACTCTGTTTGATAATAAAAAGTCTGATTTCAAAGAAATAGTAAAAATAATCAAAGATACAGGAGCCGTAAAGAAAGTCGAAGAAATATGTAATCAATTTTCTGAAACTTGCTTCAAGGAATTGGATTCTTTCCCTGAATCTGACTACAAAAGAGCTTTGTTTGATATTGTGAAGAATATAAACACTAGAGTAAGTTAAAATCTTAAAAAGCCTTTTTAAGGTATCATATCTATCTTAAGTTAAATAAAGACTAAGAATTAATGACTTTTTCACCTAAAAATAGTTACTCCAAAGAAGAATTATTGGATTGTGCTGATGGCAATCTATTTGGGTCAGATAACGGAAGATTGCCTACTCCAAACATGCTGATGTTTGACAGGATTACTGAGATTGCTGATTCTGAAGGGAAATATAGCAAAGGGAAGATAACAGCAGAATTAGATATTAATCCTGATCTTTGGTTTTTTGATTGCCACTTCAAAGGAGATCCAGTGATGCCTGGCTGCTTAGGACTAGATGCGATGTGGCAATTAGTAGGATTCTATTTATGTTGGTTAGGTAATCCTGGCCGAGGAAGAGCTTTAGGTGCTTCAGAAGTAAAATTCTTTGGGCAAGTTTTGCCTACGGCTAAGAAAGTAACTTTAACAATAGACATGAAAAGAATATTGAACTTAGACTTAACAGTAGGAATAGGTGAAGGTTCAATGCTAGTGGATGATAGGGAGATCTATACGGCCAAAGGACTTAAAGTTGGACTTTTTCAAGATACTTCTAGTTTTTAATGATGAGAGAGGTTGTTGTTACCGGTTATGGAATAGTTTCTAGTTTAGGAAATGACGTAGAAGCTGTTACTGAATCTCTTAAAAATTCAACTTCAGGAATTTCTATAAATGAAGTTAATAAGGAACTGGGGTTAAGAAGTTATATCTCTGGTTCAATAAAAAATCTAAATCTTAAAGAAGAAATTGATAGGAAACTTTATAGGTTTATGGGTGATGCAGCTGCTTACGCTTATGTTAGTGCAAAAGAAGCTATAGATAGTGCCAATCTTTCTGATGAAGTCTTAAATAATTTCAGAACAGGCATTATCATGGGTTCAGGCGGGGCCTCTTCCGAAGATCAAATAGAGTCAGCAGATATTCTGAGAACCAAAGGGTTAAAAAGAATCGGACCTTATAGAGTTACTAAAGCGATGGGTAGTACTGTGTCTGCCTGTCTTGCTACTTCATTTGGAATAAAGGGTATTAATTATTCAATATCTTCTGCTTGTGCAACTAGTGCACATTGCATTGGTGCTGGCATGGAGCAAATCCAATTGAACAAACAAGATGTAGTTATTGCAGGGGGTGGAGAAGCAGAACATTGGGGTATGACAAGCTTATTTGATGCAATGGGAGCACTTTCAACAAAATACAATGACACACCGGAAAAAGCTTCAAGAGCTTTTGATAAAGATAGAGATGGCTTTGTAATTGCTGGCGGAGGAGGAGCAGTAATCCTTGAAGAAAAGCAACATGCTTTATCTAGAGGTGCAAGAATTTATGCTGAACTAACAGGTTACGCAGCTACATCAGATGGCCAAGACATGGTTAGTCCTTCAGGCGAAGGTGGGCAAAGGTGCATGGAATTAGCTTGGGATATGTGCGGAAATGAAAAAGTAGATTATATAAATGCTCATGGAACAAGCACACCAGCCGGAGATATAACAGAACTTAATGCCATAAAAAATGTATTTGACAATGAAGTACCCAAGATCAGCTCCACTAAGTCTTTATCTGGTCACTCTTTAGGAGCAGCAGGAGTGCAAGAAGCAATATATAGCCTTATTATGTTAGAGCATGGATTTATAACTGGTTCAGCAAATATAGAAAACATAGATGAAAAAGCAAAAGACTTCCCAATAATAGAAAAAAATGAAGCTTGTAGCCTAGAAAGGGTTTTAAGTAATAGTTTTGGTTTTGGTGGTACTAACGCTACGCTAATTTTTGAAAAACCTATTTCCTAAAAAGGTATATCATCATCAGTTATTCCACTTTCAGGCACATCTTCTGTTTGAGCTTCTTTGCTAGCTTCTTCATACGAAGAATCTGAAGAACCTCTACTGTCAAGAAATTGCATATCTCTAGCAACGATCTCAGTTGTGTATCTTGTCTGGCCATCTTGTTCCCACTTCCTGGTTTGAAGTTGTCCTTCAATGTAAATCTTTGAGCCTTTCTTTAGATATTCTCCAGCAATTTCAGCCAGTCTTCTCCATAAAACTATTCTATGCCACTCAGTTCTTTCTTGATCAGTTCCAGTCTCTTTATCTTTCCAAGAGTCTGAGGTTGCTAAGCTTAATGTTGTTACCGCAGCCCCGCCAGCAGTATATTTTACTTCAGGATCTTGTCCTAAATTTCCTACGAGAATCACCTTATTTATTCCACTTCTTGCCATATCGTTTTTTAGTTTAGTTAATCTTTGCAACTAGGATTATAATCACTTTTCAAAATTAAAGTTCCAAAATTATTAATTCTTTTAAAATGAAGCACATTAAAGTAAGAGGTGCCAAGCAACATAATCTTAAAAATATAGATGTTGATTTACCTAGAGATAATCTTGTCGTAATTACAGGTCTTTCAGGTTCTGGGAAGTCCTCTTTGGCTTTCGATACACTTTATGCGGAGGGACAAAGAAGGTATGTAGAATCACTATCTGCATACGCTAGACAATTTCTTTCCATGATGGAAAAGCCAGATGTAGATCATATTGAAGGATTGTCTCCAGCTATATCTATTGAGCAAAAGACAACCTCCCATAACCCTAGATCTACTGTAGGCACAGTAACTGAAATTTATGATTATTTAAGACTTCTGTTTGCTAGAGCAGGTACTCCTATGTGCCCTGATCACAATATCTCCTTAGAAGGTCAAAGCTCTAACCAGATTTGTGACAAGATTTTAGAGTTAGGTCCAGAAACAAGATTTATGATTCTTGCACCCATGATAAAAGAACAAAAAGGTGAACACCTGCATGTGTTTGAAGAATTAAAGGTTCAAGGATATGTCAGAATGCGTGTTAATGGCATAACAGTAGATGTAGACGATATTCCTAAATTAAATAAAAATAAAAAGCACTCTATTGAAGCGGTGATAGATAGGCTAGTAATGCCAAAGAAGATAGATGACAATTTCAAGCTTAGACTCTCTGAATCAGTTGAAAATGCACTTAACTTAGGTGAAGGTAGTCTTATTCTTTTTTTAATTGATAAAGAAGAGGATAAAGCCTTTAGTTCTAAAATGGCTTGTACTAAATGTGGCTATAGCATTCCAGATCTAGAACCTAGACTATTTACATTTAATAATCCTGCAGGCGCTTGCTCTGACTGTGAGGGTTTAGGAGTTAAGCCTTACGTAGACATCTTAAAAGTAATTCATGAACCTACATCAAGTTTAAGTGAGGGGGCTATAAGAGGTTGGGACATGAGTCATAAATATCATTTTCATTTATTAAAATGTCTTTCAAAGGAATATGGATTTTCCTTGGAGGAGCCTTTTAAGAATTTTGATACCGAAACTAAAGATCTGATATTAAATGGAAGTAATGGTAAACCAGTTGACTTTAGCTGGAGAACCAAGAGAGGAAAGCTAGTTGATAGAAGATTCCCTTTTGAAGGAGTTATAAACAACATAAATAGAAGATATAAAGAGACTGAATCAAATTACATTAGAGAAGATCTTTCGAAGCAAATCAGCGTCTCAGATTGTAAAGAATGCTCTGGAACACGACTAAGAAAAGAAGCTAGAAATATCTTTATTAATGATACAAGTTTGCCGGCAATAACTTCTTTCACAATTGACCAAGCTTTTGAATTCTTTTCGAAACTTAAATTAACAGGGTCAAAAAAAGAAATAGCGGACAGGATAACTAAAGAACTAAAGGAACGCTTAGAATTTCTAATTGATGTTGGTCTGAATTACTTAACTTTAGAAAGAAGTGCTGAAAGCCTTAGTGGAGGGGAAGCGCAGAGAATAAGACTAGCAAGTCAAATAGGAGCAGGCCTGGTTGGAGTTACTTATATCCTTGATGAGCCGTCCATTGGATTGCATCAGAGAGATAACGAGAAACTTCTTAAGACACTTACCAAATTAAGAGATATGGGGAACTCTGTAATAGTCGTTGAACATGATCATGAAACCATGATGTATGCTGACCACATTGTAGATATTGGACCTGGGGCTGGCATCCATGGAGGCGAAGTATGTGCGCAAGGTACTGCTAAGGAGATAGCAAAATCAAAAAACTCAATAACAGGAGAGTATCTCTCTGGAAAAAGAGCTGTATCAATTCCAAAGAAAAGGAAAGAATTTAATAAGGATAGGTTGATTAAGCTTTCAAAGGCTAGTGGACACAACCTAAAGGATGTAAATTTAGAATTACCTTTAGACTTATTTGTTTGTGTAACAGGTGTATCAGGTTCGGGAAAGTCTACTTTAATAAATCAAACTCTCCTTCCAGCTATTTCCAATGAAGTATCGCGAGCAGAAAGAAGAGATCCTAAACCTTTTAAAGATTTATCAGGGATAGATGATGTAGACAAAATTATAGAAATTAGCCAAAGCCCTATAGGAAGAACTCCTAGATCAAATCCTGCAACTTATACTGGATTATTCACACCATTAAGAGAACTCTTCGCTGGTACACAAGAAGCCAGATCAAGAGGTTATAAGATTGGTCGATTTAGCTTTAATGTGAAAGGCGGAAGATGCGAATCTTGCCAAGGTGATGGAGTGATAAAGGTTGAAATGCATTTCTTACCAGATGTTTATGTTAAATGTGACGTTTGTGATGGACATAGATATAACCGAGAAACACTAGATATTAAATACAAAGGGAAAAATATCTATGAGGTCTTAAATATGACTGTAGAAGATTCTTTAGAATTCTTTGATTCAATACCTTCTATTAAGAAGAAATTAAGCACTTTGCAAGATGTAGGTTTAGGATACGTAAAATTGGGTCAGCAAGCCACTACCCTATCTGGAGGAGAAGCTCAAAGAGTAAAGTTAGCTAAAGAGTTATCTAAAACCCCCTCTAATCATACTCTATATATTTTAGATGAACCTACAACCGGTCTTCATGTTTACGATATAGAATTACTGCTAAAAGTACTCAAGAGGTTAAGAGATAATGGAAATAGTGTTGTTGTAATTGAACACAATATGGAAGTAATAAAGTCTTCAGATTGGGTAATTGATTTAGGTCCTGAAGGAGGTTCTGAAGGAGGGGAAATAATTGCAAACGGAACCCCGGAGCAAATTACGAAGATAAAAGGTTCTCACACAGGAAAACACTTAAAAAAAGAATTAAAAATTAAGAAATAGCTTCTTCTGCAACATCTTCAAGAGATGGTTTTTCTTGTCTATCAACAAATTCTACTTGTGCTGAAGGTGCTTTATCGCCATTTCTTAAACCGCTTTTTATAACTCTTAAGTAACCACCAGGTCTATCTTTATAACGCGGGCCCAACTCATCAAATAGTTTTGCTACAGCTTCTTTAGATCTTAACTTTGAGTACGCTAATCTTTGATTTGCTACTGTGTTTTCTTTGGCCAAAGTAACTAAAGGCTCTAAAAACCCTCTTATCTCCTTTGCTTTGGCAAGGGTAGTGCTAACAGATTCGTGTTCTATTATCGATATAGCTAAACCCTTCTTTAAAGAGTTTCTTTGAGGGCTATTTCTATTTAATTTTCTACCCGTCTTTCTGTGTCTCATATCTATATTTAATTTGTTTCAGGCGGCCAATTATCCAATATTAGGCCTAAAGATAAACCTCTCGAAAGTAAAACTTCTTTAATTTCATTCAATGATTTCTTACCTAAATTAGGTGTTCTTAATAAGTCAGATTCCATTCTGGTAACTAAATCACCTATGTAATGAATATTCTCTGCCTTCAGGCAGTTTGCTGACCTGACAGTTAACTCTAATTCATCAACTGGTCTTAACATGATAGGATCAATTTTAGCTTCTTCCTTTTCTTCAATCACTTCTTCTAATCTACCTAATTCAGCAAAAGCTGATAACTGATGCTGAAGTATTGTTGCAGAAATTCTCAAGATTTCCTCTGCCTCTAAAGTGCCATCTGTATCAATATCTACTGTAAGCTTATCTAGGTTAGTTCTTTGCTCTACTCTCGCATTATCTACTTGATAAGTTACCCTATTGATTGGAGAGTACGTGGCATCAAGTCTTAAAAGACCCGTCTCTTGTCCTTCATCTTCAGCTAAAGCTTTAACGGGAACAAAACCTCTTCCTCTAGTGACATGCATAGTCATACTTAAAGACCCTTCCTGATTTAACGTAGCTATGTGATGATCGGGGTTTATAACCTCTACTCCATTAGGTAATTCTATATCAGCAGCTGTTACAGTGCCGCTTCCAGACTTATTAAGAATTAGTTCAGCATCTTCAACTTCAGTTAGCCTTACTGATAAATCTTTCAAATTCAAAAGGATATCAATAACGTCTTCTTGTACTCCTTCAATAGTGCTATATTCATGAAGCACACCTTCTATTTTTACCTCAGAAACAGCTGTTCCGGGCATAGAAGACAATATTATTCTTCTCAATGCATTCCCTAAAGTATGCCCAAAACCTTGCTCTAGAGGTTCAAGTACAATCTTAGACCTATTAGGACCAGATTCCTCTACAACAATCTCTGTTGGAGTTAAAAAGTCTTTAATGATGTCATAATTATCTGTCATATTTATTTCCTCTATATTATTTTGAATAAAGCTCAATGATTAAATTCTCATTGATGTCTGTATCAAGTGAAGATCTTTCAGGTATAGCCTTGTAAACTCCAGAAAAGATTCCTGCATTAACGTCAACCCAATCGCATTCTTCTCTATTTTTTGAAATTTCCAAAGATTGATGAACTCTGCTTTGTTTCTGGGCCTTATTTGTTAAGGAGATATTATCTCCAGGGTTTAATTGATAGCTTGGTATATTAACTTTTTTATCGTTAACTAAGATAGATTTGTGACTAACTAATTGTCTAGCTTCAGCTCTAGTAGAGGCAAATCCCATCCTGTAAACAACATTATCTAATCTGCTTTCTAACATTTGTAATAAATTGTCACCAGTAACACCTTTTTTTCTGGCTGCTTGTTTGTAATATGTTTTAAACTGCTTCTCCATTACGCCGTAAATTCTTCTTACCTTTTGTTTTTCTCTTAACTGAACTCCATAATCAGAAATTCTAGGGCGTCTAGTTCTTCCGTGTTGCCCAGGAATTGTTTCGGACTTACATTTTGAGTCATGAGATCTTATCCCACTCTTCAGTAACAAGTCCCTCCCTTCTCTTCGAGAAAGTTTACATTTTGGTCCTATATATCTAGCCACTTAAACTCTCCTTCTTTTTGGCGGTCTACATCCATTATGAGGTATTGGCGTAACATCAGTTATCTTAGTTATCTTAAAGCCTTTTGAATTTAAACCCCTTATAGCAGACTCTCTTCCTGAACCAGGACCTCTTACTTGTATCTCTAAACTTTCTAATCCGGCCATCTTTACTTTATCTCCTACAGCTTCAGCAGCTTTCTGTGCAGCAAAAGGTGTACTCTTTCTTGAACCCCTAAAACCTTGGGCTCCTGAGCTAGATTGTGCAATAGCATTACCTTGTTTATCAGTAATACTTATTAAAGTATTATTAAAGGAAGCGTGGATATGAGCAATTCCTTCACTTACTCTTTTTTTGTTTAATTTTTTTATAGCCATTTTTTACCTTCTTATTGGACGTTTCGGTCCCTTCCTTGTTCTTGCATTATTTTTTGTTTTTTGACCTCTAACAGGTAGGTGTCTTCTATGTCTAATACCTCTATTAGTGCCTAAATCTTGTAATCTCTTTATATTTGTTGCCACTTCCCTTCTTAGATCGCCTTCTACTAAGAAATTACCTATCTCCGTTCTTATTAATTCTAGTTGATCTTCATTTAAATCAGAGATCTTAGTAGACGGATCCACTCCTATCTTTTCACATATACTTTTTGCTCTCGTTCTTCCAATACCATAAACATAAGTTAAAGAAACTTCTGCATGTTTATTATCTGGAATATTTATACCTGCTACACGGGCCATTCTTTTCTCCTTTATCCCTGCCTTTGTTTGTGTCTTGGTTCCGTGGAACAAATCACGTAAAGGGTTCCTTTTCTCTTAACTATTTTGCAATTTCTACAAATTTTTTTTACTGAAGCTCTTACTTTCATAATTTATCTACCACCTAAGGGATTATTGCCATAACCCTTTAAATTCGCTTTCTTTAACAATGATTCATATTGATGAGACATTAAATGAGATTGAACCTGGGCCATAAAATCCATTACAACTACTACCGCAATCAATAATGAAGTTCCTCCGAGATAAAAAGGGACATTAGCTGAAACAATTAAGAATTGAGGCATTAAGCAAACAAGAATAAGATAACCTGATCCCCATACAGTTAATCTTGTCATCACACCATCTATGTATTCAGCTGTGTTATCCCCAGGTCTTATCCCGGGCATATACGCCCCTGATCTCCTTAGATTCTCAGAAATTTCTTTAGGATCAAATTGTAAGGCTGTATAAAAGAAACAAAAGAAAGCTATAAGAGCAGAAAAGAGTATTACATATAAAGGTTGGCCTGGCCCTAAAGCCAAAGCTATCTCTTGAAGCCACTCAAGCCCTTCACCTTGACCAAACCATGTTGAAGCTGAAGCAGGGAATAATAGTAAACTACTAGCAAATATTGCAGGGATAACACCAGCTTGGTTAATCTTCATAGGAAGGTATGAAGCTTGACCTTGAACCATCTTTCTCCCTTGTTGCCTTTTGGCATAATTTACTGTAATTCTTCTTTGACCTCTTTCTATCCATACTATAAAAGCTATTGCAGCAACAGCTACTAGAGCTATTGAAAGAAGCATAATAAGATTAATATCACCTTGTCTCGCTCCTTCAAAAGCCTGACCTACAGCCATAGGAAGTCCAGCTACAATACTAGAAAAGATTATTATCGAAATGCCATTTCCTATTCCTTTTTCCGTTACTAGTTCTCCTAACCACATAAGAAATACTGTTCCAGAAACTAATGAAGTAATGGCAACAATCTGAAACATTAAACCGGGGTCAAGAGCTAAACCTTGACTTTGCAATCCTAGTGCAAGCCCACTAGCCTGGATTAATGCTAAAAGAACTGTTCCATAACGAACATAAGAGGTTCTGAGTCTTCTGCCTTCTTCTCCTTCTTCTCTAAATCTCTTCTTTAAGGATGGGGTTGTACCTTCAAGGAGGCTCATTATGATAGAAGCAGTTATATAGGGCATTATGTTTAGAGCCATAATGCTCATTCTTTCTAGAGCTCCTCCTGAAAACATATTAAACAGGTCGAGTAGCGTTCCTTGATTCTGTTGGAAAATATTAGCCAGCTTGTCAGGATCTATGCCAGGAATAGGTATATGGGTCCCTATTCTGTAAATAATCACAGCCATAAGAACAAATCTAAGTCTCTTCCATAATTCAGAAAGACCTTTATTTTGACCTAAAGCTGATGGATTAACTGCCATAACTACCCTTCTACCGAACCTCCAGCATCTTCTATGGCTTTCTTAACAGAAAGAGAAGTATTAATACCCTTGAGATTCATCTTTGAACATTTATCAGTATCAAGAAACACCTTAACCTTCTTGGTAGAGTTTTTTATTACATCAGCACTTACCAGGGAAGCTATGTTTACATCAGTAATTCCTGACTGAACTAATGTGCTTAACCTAAGCTGTTCAGTATTATTATTAGTTCTAGAACTAAATCCATATTTAGGTACTCTCTTTTGAAGAGGCATTTGTCCCCCCTCAAAGCCTACCCTGACTCTACCTCCAGATCTAGATTTAAGGCCTTTATGTCCTTTACCACTAGTTTTACCAGACCCGCTCCCAGTACCTCGACCAACTCTTTTACTGGCTTTATTTCTTTTTGGGTTTGGTTTTAGTGCACTTAATTTCATTTTCATTTATCCGTTTTAATTAACCTCTAATAAATGTATTGCTTTATTTATCATGCCTCTATTTTCAGGGGTATCTTTTACAGAAACTTCTTGTCCTAATTTAGATAGACCTAAACCTCTAACACTCTGTCTTTGGAAATCTTTAGACCCAATCAAACTCTTCTTTAATCTTATTGTAATTAATTTGTCTACCATCTCTTACCCTCTGCCAAGTCTTTTAGCCACTCGAGCAGGAGATTCCATATCTCTCAAAGCTTTTAAGGTTGCCCTTACTACATTAACGGGAGTGGTTGATCCATAACATTTAGCTAAAACATCTTTAACTCCAGCTAGTTCTAGCACAGCTCTCATTGCTCCTCCAGCTATAATCCCAGTTCCTGGTGCTGCTGGTTTCATAAAAATTACTGAAGCTCCATATTTAGTTTTAATTGGATATTGAATAGTATTTCCTTTTAATTCTATATCGAACATGTTCCTTCTAGCATGATCTAATGCTTTTTGTATAGCTATAGGGACTTCTCTTGCTTTGCCTCTACCAAAGCCAATCTTTCCGTTTCCATCTCCAACTACAGTTACTGCGGTAAAGCCAAATATTCTTCCACCTTTAACTACTTTTGCTACTCTGTTAACTTGAACTAGTTTTTCTTCTAAAACTTCCGAGCTTAAAGTATCTGTTGCCATGTTCATATTCATAATTTTTCCTAAAATGAAAGACCTGCCTCTCTAGCAGCTTCAGCTAGAGCTTTAACACGACCATGATATTTATAGCCGGATCTATCGAAAGAGACTTTATCGATACCTTTCTCTTTAGCTCTTTCTGCGATAACTTTCCCTACTCGAGAAGCTGCTTCTATATTCCCATTATTATCAGATTTTAGATCTGATTCAGAAGTAGAAGCAGAAACAAGAACCTCAGAACCTTTACTAGTAATAATTTGAGCGTAAATATGAGAATTAGATCTAAACACTGTTAGTCTGTTATTTTCAGTTAATGCTATCTTAGATCTAGTCTTAAGAGCTCGTTTCTGTCTTTTAACGCTTTTTATTGCCATGTCTATGCTTTCTTAGATTCTTTCCTAATAATTCTTTCATCTGAGTACTTCACTCCTTTTCCTTTATAAGGTTCGGGAGGTCTGTAATCTCTTATTTCAGCTGCTACTTGACCCACTAACTGCTTGTCCATTGATTTTAAGATTATTTCCGTATTACTTGGTAAGTCTGCTGTAACACCTTCGGGTAAGTTATGTTTTATAGGGTGCGAAAAACCTAAACTTAGATTAATAGCATCACCTTCTAAAGTAGCTCTATAGCCTACTCCATTAATCTCAAGTTTCTTTTCAAATCCTACATCTACCCCTTGAATTATATTTGAAGCTAAGGCTCTCATTGTTCCCGTTATAGCTAAAGACTCTTTAGTTTCTTTATTAGGAATAAAACTAATAAAATTAGCTTCTTCTTTAATATCAACGTCTTCATGAACTCGCAGAGACATTTCACCTAGCTTCCCTGAAAAAACTAAGTTCTTGTCTTTATTTTCTAGAGAAATACCCTCTGGTATTTCAACTGGTTTTAATGATGTTCTTGCCATAATTTGTTTTCTAAAAAACTGAACAGATTAATTCTCCACCAAGACCAGCTTCCTTAGCTTCTTGATCGGTCATTAATCCTTTATTTGTTGATACAACAGCTATACCTAGGCCGCCGTTAATTTCAGGTATTTCTTTCTTATTTGAATACTGCCTTAAGCCAGGTTTACTTATCCTTTTAAGCTCTTTAATTACTGGAGCGCCTTCAAAATACCTTAATTTAATCTCTATTTCTGGCTTAGCGTTATCAGAAACATTAAATGAATCTATATAGCCTTTGTCTTTTAAAAGCGAAACAAGGCTAATTTTTTTATTAGAACTAGGGACAACTACGCTAGTTTTTCCACGTGTCTGCGCGTTATTTATCCTAGAAAATAAATCTGCTATGGGGTCTTGCATACTCATAAATAATCCTTACCAACTTGACTTAACTAAACCCGGTATATCGCCCTTCATAGCTAATTCTCTTAATTTATTCCTACCCAAACCAAATTTTCTATAAACAGCATGAGGTCTTCCAGTGATAGCACATCTTCTTTGCATCCTTATGGGATTTGCATCCCTAGGAAGTTTTTGCAGTTTAATCTGAGCCAATTCTCTTTCTTCATCAGAAGATTTGGGATTTCTTATGATTTCTTTTAGATCAGCTCTTTTTTTAGCAAAACGAAGGACAGTCTTTCTTCTTCTTTCTTCTCTTGCTTTCATTGATGCCTTTGCCATATATCTTTCCTTAATTCTTAAATGGGAATTTCATTGCTCTTAATAAAGCTTCTCCAGACTTATCATCTTCTGCTGAAGTTGAAATACTAATATCGAGACCTCTTATCTTATCTACTTTGTCATAATCAATTTCTGGAAAAATGATATGTTCTTTTATTCCTATAGAATAATTACCTCTTCCATCAAAAGATTTAATTTCAAGGCCTCTAAAATCACGCTCCCTAGGAATTGCTATCCCTATTAGCCTTTGCAAGAAATCATACATTCTGTGATCTCTTAAAGTAACCTTACATCCTATGGGCATGCCATCTCTTATCTTAAAGTTAGCTACAGATTTTCTAACTTTAGTAACTAATGGTTTTTGACCGGCAATAAGCATCATGTCTTCTACAGCCCTCTCAAGAAGTTTTTTATCATTCATAGCTTCCCCAACGCCCATGTTCAAAGTAACTTTAGTAACTTTAGGGACGGCCATTATTGAACTTAAATTTAAAGATTCCTTTAATTCTGGAACTACTGTATTTATATAGTGATCTCTTAAAGGTAACATTATTTTATCTCCTTGCCTGAAGACCTAAATACTCTAACTTTAGTTCCATCTTCTAATGACTTAACACTTACCTTGTCAGCTTTTTTTGTAGAGGAATTAAAAATTGAGATATTAGACATGTCTATTGACGCTTCTTTTTCAACTACTCCACCGGCTATTCCGGCATTAGGATTTGGTTTGGTATGTCTTTTAACCATCTGAACTCCTGAAACATAGCATCTTCCATTGGAAAGAATTTTAGTAATCGAACCTTGCTTTCCTTTATCTTTTCCAGCAATAACAATGACTTGGTCTCCGGTTTTAATCCTATTCATAACTAAAGCACCTCCGGAGCTAAAGAAACAATTCGCATAAAGTCTTCATTCCTTAATTCTCTTGAAACAGGGCCAAAAACTCTGGTGCCTATAGGTTGTTTTTGAGCATTTATTAGAACAGCAGCGTTATCATCAAACCTGATAGCAGAACCATCAGATCTTCTTAATTTATTCTTCGTTCTTACTATAACAGCATCTACGACTTCACCTTTTTTCACTCTTCCAGTTGGTATCGCTTCTTTTACACTCACTTTTATAACATCACCAACCCTAGCAAATCTTTTCCTTGAACCACCAAGAACTCTGATGCACATAAGTTTCCTTGCTCCACTATTGTCAGCAACTTCTAAATAACTTTGTTCTTGTATCATTTCTCTTATTTACTTTATTTCTTGAACCTTCTTTTCTACCTTCAACAATTCCCAAGACTTCGTCTTAGACAAAGGCTTGCACTCTTGAATAGTTACTAAATCTCCTTCATTACACGCATTGTCTTGGTCATGCGCTTGAAGCTTAGATGATCTCCTAAGAATTTTCTTATATAAAGGATGCTTTACCTTTCTTTCGACCATAACAGTAATGGTTTTATCTCTTTTAGAGCTAACAACCAGGCCTGTTTGAGTTCTTGTATTAATTTCAGTCATCTTTTATTTCTTCTTTAACTTCATTATTTAAAGTCTTTAATTGTGCAATTGATTTCCGTATTTCTCTTATTTTATGAGTCTCTTTTAGTTGTCCCGAAGAGTGTTGAACCCTTAACTCCATAAGTTCTTTTCTTAACTTCCCTTCTTCATCGCTAACGTCAGTAGATTTACTCCTTAACCTGCTTAATAAAGTTTCTTTGGCCATTAGACTCTCCTTATAAAAGTTGTTGCTATTGGCATCTTAGCTGAAGCTAATGCAAAAGCTTCTTTAGCTAGCTCTTCGTCAACTCCTTCCATTTCATATAAAACTTTTCCAGGTTTTATTGGGCAAACCCAATACTCTACATTTCCTTTTCCTTTACCTTGCCTTACTTCTAGAGGTTTCTTAGTGATAGGCTTGTCTGGGAAAACTCTTATCCAAATCTTAGCTCCTCTTTTTACATGCCTAGTCATAGCCCTTCTTGCAGCCTCAATCTGCCTAGAAGTTAATTGACCTCTTTCTGTTGCCTTAAGGCCAAAAGTTCCAAAACTTAGAGTTGCTCCTCTTTGAGCATTGCCAGTATTTCTACCTTTTTGCTGTTTTCTATATTTTGTTCTTTTAGGTTGAAACATTTCTTACACCTTACTCTGAATCCTTATTTGGCTTATCCAGAACTTCCCCTCTAAACACCCAAGCTTTAACGCCTATTACTCCATAAGTGGTGTTAGCTTCTGCTAAGCCGTAATCAACATCTGCTCTAAGGGTGTGCAAAGGAACCCTTCCTTCTTTTTGAATCTCTGCTCTTGCTATTTCTGCACCGCCTAATCTACCTGCAACTCTAATTTTTACTCCCTCAGCTCCTTGCCTCATAGCATTCTGAACAGCTCTTTTCATGGCTCTCCTAAACATAACTCTTCTTTCTAACTGTTGAGCTACACTTTCTGCTAATAACTTGGCATCAAGGTCAGGCTTTCTAATCTCTTGTATGCTTAATGTGACAGGAATCCCCATTCTTTGAGTTATATCCTCTCTCATCTTATCTATATCTTCTCCTTTCTTTCCTATGACAATTCCTGGTCTTGCAGTATGAATTAAAACCCTTGCATTATCAGCAGTCCTTTCAATATCAATCCTACTTACAGAGGCATGGGAAAGTTTCTTTTCTAGGTGTTCTCTTACTTCTATGTCTTTTAATAAATTCTCAGTATATTGAGATTTCTCTGCATACCAGTTAGAAGTATGTTGAGTAGTAATACCTAACCTAAAACCTATTGGATGTACCTTTTGTCCCATTATTTACCCTTTTCTTCTAAAGTTAATGAAATATTGCAGCTTCTTTTAAAAAACCTATCTGCTCTTCCTCTAGCTCTTGCTCTAATACGTTTCATGGTGAAACTTTCATCTACTGCAATTGTAGAAACAAATAAAGAATCTACATCCAGGCCTTGGTTATGTTCTGCATTAGCAATTGCAGACTCTAAGACCTTCTTTATAATATGAGCAGATTTCTGAGGTGCAAAAGTTAAGATACCCATAGCTTCTTCTACCTTCTTCCCTCTAATTTGGTTTGCAACCAATCTAGCCTTTTGGCTAGAAACTCTTGCACTCCTCAATTTTGCTACAGACTGACTCATGATTAATTTCTATCTCCAGAATGCATCCTAAATGTTCGTGTTAGAACAAATTCCCCTAGCTTATGCCCAACCATATCTTCCTGTATAAATATAGGTACATGCTGCCTTCCGTTGTGAACTGCTATATTTAAACCTACCATGTCAGGAGTTATCATTGATCTTCTTGACCAAGTCTTTATTGGTCTCTTATCATTCGTGGACACTGCCTTTTCTACTTTCTTAAGTAGGTGCAAATCAACAAATGGTCCTTTTTTTAATGATCTAGGCATAATTCGATTAATTCCTTCTTCTTACAATCATACGATTGCTGCTTTTAGTTTTTTTACGAGTCTTGTAACCTTTAGTAGGAACACCCCAAGGGGTTACTGGGTGTCTTCCTCCAGAAGTCTTACCTTCACCTCCGCCATGAGGGTGATCTACAGGATTCATAGCCACTCCCCTTACACTAGGTCTTTTCCCCATCCATCTTTTGGCTCCAGCTTTTCCTATAGACCTTAATGAGTGTTCAGGATTAGAAACACTTCCTATGGTCGCTCTACAGTCTGACAACACTCTTCTTACTTCACCGCTTCTTAGCCTTAAAGTTACATATCTTCCTTCAATAGCTAAGATTTGTGCTGATGTTCCTGCACTTCTAGACATTTGCGCGCCCTTACCTGGAAATAACTCAATACAATGAACAACTGTGCCTAAAGGCATATGTTTTAAACTTAAAGTATTACCTGTTTTAATAGGAGAGTCTTCTCCGGATACTACTTCATTTCCAACAGACAATCCTTCAGGAGAGATTATGTATTTTCTTTCTCCATCTGCATACAACACAAGGGCTATGTTTGCAGACCTATTAGGATCGTATTCTATTGTTTCTACTTTTGCCGGAATTCCATCTTTAGTTCTCTTGAAATCAATAAGTCTGTAATGTTTCTTATGGCCTCCTCCTCTGTGTCTAGAAGTTATTCTGCCTTGGTTATTTCTTCCTGATTTTTGTTTCTTAGGTTGAAGAAGTGCAGCATGAGGATCTCCTTTATGAAGATCATCTCTAGACACCCAAGATCTAAATCTACGTCCTGGAGAAGTTGGTTTTGATTTCTTTATTTGGGCCGCCATTATTCTGTACCTACTTCAATTGACTGACCTTCTGCAAGTCGAACATAAGCTTTCTTCCAATCAGGTCTTTTCTTTATTCTATATCTGGAACGTTTATTTTTTCCCTTAACCTTTAGTGTGTTTACATTCTCAACATCGACAGAAAAATAACCTTCAACTGCCTTCTTAATTTGTAACTTTGTAGCATTTACATCAACTTTAAATGCATACTGATTAGCTTCTCCCATTAACGAAGATACTTTTTCGGTTAAGTAGGGAGACTTTATGACTGAGTAAAGTTCTGTTTTCATTAGGACAAAACCTCGGTTAAAGAATTTATTGTTTCTGAGGTTACCACCACGTTATCTGCATTAATAAGCAAAGACGGGTTAATAGAGCTTATAGTCAATACATCACACTCTTTAAGGTTCTTTGAGGCCTTATTAAGTTGCTCGTTATTCTTATTAAGAACAACCAGCGCCTTCGAAATTCCTATATCTGATAGGATTTTCTTCACTTGAGAAGATTTTACAGGCTCTTCAATATTTATTTCATTAAGTGCAATTATTTTATTTTCTTCTGCTAGCTTCGACCAAATAGAACGCATTGCTGATCTATACATCTTTTTGTTTATTTTCTTAGGATTATTTTTTTTGAATTTTTTTGCAAAAGTTACACCTCCGCCTCTCCAAATAGGTGAACGAATTGTTCCAGCTCTCGCCCTACCCGTACCTTTCTGCTTCCAAGGTTTCCTTCCTCCGCCTCTTACAGCTGACCTATTTTTCTGCCCCTTGGTGTTTTGATGTCCATTGGCTGTATATGTTGTTATGAGCTGATGGACTAAATCAGAATTAAAATCTTGACCAAATACAGATTCAGGTAGAGAAACATTTGAATCTCCTGAACCATTTTGATTTAAAACCTTAATTTCCATTATTATTTTACAGCCGGTTTTAATATTACGTTTGAACCTGTGGGTCCTGGAATAGGTCCTTTTATAAGTAATAAGTTATTATTTGAATCTATTGAGGCGATTTCTAGATTTTGAACGGTCTTTTGTTCATCTCCCATATGACCTGACATCTTTTTACCTTTCCATACCTTTCCTGGAGTTTGACACTGGCCGATAGAGCCTGGAGCTCTATGAGAAATGGAATTTCCGTGTGTCGCATCTTGCATCTTAAAATTCCACCTCTTAACCGTTCCTGCAAAGCCTTTTCCTTTAGACTTCCCTTGAACATCTATTGTTTGGCCTTCTTCGAATTGTTCTAAAAATAATTTGCTTCCAACTTCTAACTCTTTTAAGGCTTCTGAATTTACCTTAAATTCCCAAAGCCCTTCTCCAGGATTAACCCCTTTTTTCTTAAAATGACCAGATAAGGGCTTTTTTATATGTTTTTCTTTTTTTTCGCCTGTCGTTACTTGGATGGAAGAATAGCCATCCGTTTCCTGGGATTTAATTTGAGTAACAATATTAGGGCTAACACTTACAACGCTAACAGCAAATGCGTCACCTTCAGGAGTGAACATTCTTGTCATTCCTTGCTTTTTACCTACTAATCCAATTGACATGACTATTTACTCTCATCTAGGCTTATTTGAACTACTACACCTGCGGATAATTCAAGCTTTGTTAAGGCATCTAGGGTTTTTTCTGAAGGTTCTAGGATATCTAAGGTTCTTTTGTGGGTTCTGATTTCGTATTGGTCTCTTGCGTCTTTGTCTTTGTGGGGGGAAATGAGGATGGTCGTTTTGTGTTTCTTGACTGGCATTGGAATAGGTCCTTTGACCTTAGCGCCAGTACGTTTAACCGTCTCCACTATTTCTCTAGCAGAACGGTCAATAAGCTTATGATCGAAGGCTTTTAGCCTTATTCTAATACTCTGATCTTGCATATATCTTCTAATTATTTCTTCAAATAAATAGCGTAAAAAAATCCCCTACAAAGTAGGTTGGATTATTAATAAAAAACCGCCTTATACCTATAAAATATCTAGATTAAGGCCCCTAAAACAAAACGAGCGGCAATTCTAATTTTGTGACCTTCATGTGTCAACAAAAAAGTGTAAAAAACCTTTAATAAAAGGGTTTCTAAAGAATTTCTAAGTTCAAAGATTAATCGTTTTTATTAACGATCACTTCAGCAACATTAGAAGGCACTTCTGCATACTTTAGCGGCTCCATTGTGAACGTAGCTCTGCCTTGAGAAGCAGACCTAAGATCTGTAGCGTAACCAAACATTTCCGCTAAAGGAACTTCACCAGAAACTACCTTCCCAGAAGGTCCGTCTTCCATTCCGTGGATTATTCCCCTACGTCTATTAAGATCTCCAACTACATCACCCATATATTCTTCTGGGGTAACGACCTCTAAACTCATCACTGGCTCCAAAATAACAGGATCTGCTTTCTGAGCTCCTTCTTTAAGAGCAGTGGAGCCTGCGACTTTAAAAGCCACTTCACTAGAATCAACATCATGGAAGGAACCGTCATATAGAGAAACTTTAACATTAACAAGTGGATAACCGGCTATTACACCTGCTTCCATTTGCTCTCTACAACCTTTATCAACAGCAGGAATAAATTCTCTAGGAATCGCCCCTCCTACTATTTCATTAACAAACTCATAAGTCTCATCACTTTCTTCGTTGTTAACAAGAGGTTCAATTCTTATATAAACATGTCCGTATTGACCTCTACCTCCTGATTGTCTTACAAATTTAGATTCTTGTTCTACTTGTTTCCTAATAGTCTCTCTATAAGCCACTTGAGGTTTTCCCATATTGGCTTCAACATTAAATTCTCTCCTCATTCTGTCCACAAGAACATCAAGGTGCAGCTCTCCCATACCAGAAATAATAGTTTGCCCTGACTCTTCATCTGTTCTTAATCTAAAAGAAGGGTCTTCTTGAGCTAACCTGCCTAGAGCTATTCCCATTTTTTCTTGGTCTTCTTTAGTCTTTGGTTCCACAGCAACCGAAATAACTGGTTCTGGGAAGTTCATTTGCTCTAAAGTTATCTTATTCTTTTCATCACACAGAGTTTCACCTGTTATAGCGTCTTTCAGACCGATAACTGCACAGATGTCTCCTGCCCTTGCCTCTGAAATTTCTTCTCTTTTATTCGAATGCATCTGAAGCATTCTTCCTACTCTTTCTTTTTTACCTTTGATTGGCAAGAAAACTGAATCGCCTGTATTCAAGGTTCCTGAATACACCCTAACGAAAGTTAAAGAGCCAACAAAAGGATCAGTGGCAATCTTAAAAGCTATACCAGCAAAAGGAGCTTCATCATCTGACTCCCTTGATCCTTCTTCTTCGTTTTCAAGGACTCCAGTTACAGCTTTTACTTCATTTGGAGCTGGTAGATAATCGACAACAGCATCCAGCATTGTTTGAACACCTTTATTTTTAAAAGCTGACCCACAAAGACATGGAACTATTTCATTGTTTAGAGTCCTTTCTCTTAGTCCGGCTCTAATATCTTCTTCAGATAAATCTCCCTCTTCTAGATATTTATCCATAATCTCTTCATTTGCTTCTGCAGCTGACTCAACCATCTTTTCATGCCATTCTTCAGCCATACTCTGCATATCTTCTGGGATGTCTTTTAATTCAAAAGTTGTTCCCATATCATCCCCATCCCAATAAACGGCTTTCATCTTAATCAGATCAATAATTCCCTTAAAATCATCTTCGGCACCAATTGCCAATTGAATAGGAACGGGATTTGCTCCAAGTCTTACCTTCATTTGATCAACGACCCTCAGGAAGTCTGCTCCAGCTCTGTCCATCTTATTTATAAAAGCTATTCTCGGTACTTCGTATCTGTTAGCTTGTCTCCATACTGTCTCTGACTGAGGTTCAACTCCTGAACTTCCACAGAAAACAACAACTGCTCCATCTAAAACTCTCAAAGACCTCTCTACTTCAATAGTAAAATCTACGTGTCCAGGCGTATCTATAATGTTAAATCTATGTTGTTTATATTGTTTTGCAGTTCCTTCCCAAAAACATGTGGTTGCAGCAGAAGTGATAGTTATTCCCCTTTCTTGTTCTTGCTCCATCCAATCCATAACAGCAGCACCATCATGAACTTCACCAATCTTATGAGAAATTCCTGTATAGAAAAGAACTCGCTCAGTGGTTGTGGTTTTCCCAGCATCGACATGCGCACATATACCAATATTTCTATACAGTTCTAGCGGTGTAGTTCTGGCCATAATTTTTTTTGTAATTATTAAAATCTGAAATGAGAGAAAGCTCTATTCGCCTCTGCCATTCTATGAGTGTCTTCTTTTTTCTTAACAGCTTCACCCCTTCCTTCACAAGCTTCAAGAAGCTCATTAGCAAGCCTAAGTGTCATAGTTTTTTCAGACCTAGATTTTGCATGTGTTGCAATCCATCTCATAGCTAAAGCACTTCTTCTTGCTGGTCTAACTTCCATTGGAATCTGATATGTAGCGCCTCCAACTCGTCTTGCTTTCACTTCCACCATTGGGCCTACTTCTTCTAAAGCCTTTTCAAAAACTTCAATTGGTTCCTTATCTGACTTCTTAGAGATTTCATCAAAAGCACCATAAATAATCTTCTCAGCAACTGATTTCTTACCGTTTTTCATGATTTGGTTCATGAATTTCGCTACTTTTAAATTGCCAAATTTAGGATCAGGTAATATCTTTCTTTTAGGTGCTGCTTTTCTTCTAGACATTTTTATTTAGGTTTTTTTGCGCCATACTTCGAACGTCTCTGTTTTCTGTCATCTACCCCTGCGGTATCTAGAGTACCTCTTACTGTGTGGTATCTAACGCCTGGTAAATCTTTAACTCTTCCACCTCTTATCAAGACAACTGAGTGTTCTTGTAAATTGTGCCCTTCACCTCCGATATATGAAATAACTTCAAAGCCAGATGTAAGTCTTACTTTGCAAACTTTTCTTAATGCAGAATTAGGCTTCTTTGGAGTTGTTGTATAAACCCTGGTACAGACTCCTCTTCTTTGAGGAGATCCTTTTAAGGCAGGTACATCTGTCTTAATGACCTTTCTTTTTCTAGGTTTTCTTACCAGTTGATTTACAGTTGCCATAGTTTAATTCTTTTAAAAGTGCGGAATTGTAAAGAGACCTTGGAACAAGGTCAACGAATTACTCTTCTTCATTTAGTGCCTCACTTAAAGCTTTTTCAAGATCAATTTCAAAATCTTCTTCTACATTCTCCATTTCTGATTGTAATTTTGCTAAACCTGAACCAGCCGGTATCAATCTGCCTACCACGACATTCTCTTTTAATCCCCTCAAATGGTCGACCCTTCCAGTTGTAGCAGCCTCTGTAAGCACCCTTGTCGTCTCTTGGAATGACGCAGCAGAAATAAATGATTCCGTTGCAAGAGACGCTTTTGTTATGCCTAGTAAAATCCTTTCATAGCTAACTTCAGCCTTCTTAGCTTCTCGTAAAGCCAAGTTTGCTTCTTTTACTTTTGAGAATTCAGCCTGTTCTCCCATGATGAAATCTGAATCTCCTGGCTCAGTTATTGCTACCTTTCTAAGCATTTGGTTTAAGATTACTTCTATATGCTTATCATTGATACTAACTCCCTGAAGTCTATAAACTTCCTGAATACCATTTACGATGTATTCAGTTAATTCTTCTAAACCCCTTAGAGCAAGTATGTCATGAGGGCTCATTGCACCATCAGAAACTATGTCACCCTTTTCAACTCTCTCTCCTTCAAAAACGTTAATATGTCTTGTTCTTAGGATTAAAGTTGCATGATCATTGCCTTCTTCATCGGTAATAACTAACCTTTCTTTTCCTTTAGTTGGCTTACCCCAAGATACTATTCCTGACGCTTGTGCAAGAATGGCAGGCTCTTTTGGTTTTCTGGCTTCAAATAAATCTGCAACCCTAGGTAAACCACCTGTAATGTCTTTTGTTTTAGCCGACTCTTGCGAGATTCTTGCAATTACTCCGCCAACCTCAACATCTTGACCATCTTTTAATTGTATAAAAGCATTGCCTGGTAAAGAATAAATTGCTGGAGCTTCTGAATCTGGTAAATTCTTATCTTTACCTCTACCATCCACAATATGAATAGCTGGCCTCTTATCTTGAGCATCACCTTTAGGTCTTTCAGTTACATCTATTATTTCAATATTACTTAAGCCTGTTAAGTCGTCTTGTTTAACTCTAGCCGTAATACCATCTTCAATATCAACAAATTTAGCCTTACCGGCAACCTCAGCAATAACTGGTCTTGTTAGAGGATCCCATTTTGCAAGAATATCTCCAGGATTAACTTTACTTTCTGTAGCAAAATTTAATACAGTTCCATAAGGTACTTTATAACTTTCAACTATCCTTCCATTTTCATCTACAACTGTTACATCAGAAGACTGAGATAGAGAAATGTAAGTCCCATCCTTCTTTTTGACTGTCCTAGTATCGTAAGTGACCTTACCTAAAAAATTAGTTTCAATATTATCTTCAGCAGAAGTTCCAGAAGCAGCTCCTCCAATATGGAAAGTTCTCATTGTTAATTGGGTACCTGGTTCGCCAATAGACTGAGCTGCCACTATCCCAACAGATTCCCCTATATCAACTTTATGCCCTCTTCCTAAATCTCTTCCATAACATTTAGAACATATACCATGAATCGTTTCACAATGAATAGCTGATCTAACTTTTATCTCATATATGTTCTTTTCATCTAAGGTATCAACAATATCTTCATCAATTAAAGTGCTAGCTTTAAGAAGAGTTTCCTTTCCATCTATTGATTTAACATCTTCTGCAACTGTCCTTCCTAGGACCCTGTCACCAAGAGGGACTAATACTTGACCTCCGTCAATGATTGATTTCATTAGAATACCTCCAGACGTGCCGCAATCTTCTTCACTAACTACCATATCTTGAGCAACATCAACCAATCTTCTAGTTAAGTATCCAGAATTAGCGGTTTTTAGCGCTGTATCTGCCAATCCTTTCCTAGCTCCGTGGGTAGAAATAAAATATTCTTGAGCAGTTAAGCCTTCCCTAAAGTTAGAAGTAACAGGTGTTTCAATTATTGAACCATCTGGTTTTGCCAGCAGTCCTCTCATTCCAGCTAATTGTCTGATTTGAGCCGGAGAACCTCTTGAACCTGAATCAGCATACATAAAAACAGAATTAAATGAATCTGAAAGCACTAAACTGCCATCTGCTTCTTCAACTTCTTCCTTGGATATATTATCCATCATTGATTTGGCTATCATTTCATTCGCTCTAGTCCAAATATCAATAGCTTTATTATATTTCTCTCCTTTAGTTACAAGGCCCGAAGCGAATTGAGTTTCAATATCTTTTACTTCTTTCTCGGCCTCAGCAACAATTTTTTGTTTATCTTCTGGTATAACAAAATCATCAATACCTATAGAAGATCCAGACTTAGTAGAAAATTCATATCCCATATACATTAACCTATCAGCAAAAATTACTGTACTTTTAAGGCCAGCTTTTCTATAGCAAACATCAATTAAAGAAGATATTTGCTTACTGTCTAAAGTTTTATTTATTAGATCAAATGGCATGCCTTCTGGAAGAAGATCATAAAGTAAAGTTCTCCCAACAGTTGTATCTACAATCTGTGTAGGTTCGTCATCTAGTTTTTTAGGTTTTAATCTAACTTTAATTTTAGCTTGCAGCCCAACATGTCCGGAATAATAAGCTCTATTCACTTCATCAGGAGAAGACATAATTCTCCCTTCACCTAGATCATTAGTTTTTTCTCTAGTCATGTAATATAGACCCAGGACAACATCCTGAGAAGGATCAATTATTGGTTTTCCATTTGATGGAGAAAGTATGTTATTAGTAGCCATCATTAAAGCCCTACATTCTATTTGTGCTTCTAAAGTAAGAGGTACATGAACAGCCATCTGATCTCCATCGAAGTCTGCATTGTAAGCTTTACAAACTAAGGGGTGCAGCTGAATAGCCTTACCTTCAACCAAAATAGGTTCGAAGGCTTGAATTCCTAACCTGTGTAGAGTAGGTGCCCGATTAAGCATAACAGGATGTTCTCGAATTACTTCATCCAATATATCCCAAACTTCAGGCTCTTCTCTGTCTACCATTCTTTTAGCAAGCTTGATGGTATTAGCAAGTTCAAGTTTCTGCAATCTACCAAAGACAAACGGTTTAAATAGTTCAAGAGCCATTTTCTTTGGTAATCCACATTGATGAAGTTTTAAAGTTGGACCTACTACGATCACTGAACGACCAGAATAATCTACTCTCTTTCCTAAAAGGTTCTGTCTAAATCTTCCCTGTTTCCCTTTTATCATGTCAGCTAGAGATTTAAGAGGTCTCTTATTCGAGCCTGTTACTGCCCTTCCCCTTCTTCCATTGTCTAATAATGCGTCAACTGACTCTTGTAACATTCTTTTTTCATTTCTAGTAATTATTTCTGGAGCATTTAAGTCCAAGAGTCTCTTAAGTCTATTATTTCTATTTATGACCCTTCTATATAGATCATTTAAATCAGAAGTGGCAAACCTTCCACCTTCTAATGGCACTAAAGGTCTTAGATCAGGCGGTAGAATAGGTAAAACTTCTAGAACCATCCATTCAGGTCTATTTCCAGACTCATTAAAAGACTTAAGTAATTTTAATCTTTTAGCAAACTTCTTTAATTTAGCTTCTGATTTTGTTAAAGGCATCTCATCTTGAATGTCCTTTATGGCAGATTCTAAATCCAATTCTTTTAAGAGAGTTTGAATAGACTCAGCTCCCATGCCTGCTTCGAATTCATCTCCCCAAGTTTCTAAAGCCTCGTAAAATTCTTCATCAGTTAATAGTTGACCTGCCTCTAAATCAGTCATTCCAGGTTCAATTACTATGAAAGATTCAAAATATAAAACTCTTTCTAAGTCTTTTAAAGTTAAATCAAGAGCCAGCGCTAATCGAGAAGGTAATGACTTTAAGAACCAAATATGAGCAACCGGGGCGGCAAGTTCAATGTGACCCATTCTTTCTCTTCTAACTTTAGAAAGAGTTACTTCAACTCCACATTTCTCACAAACAACGCCTCTGTGTTTCATGCGTTTATATTTTCCACATATGCATTCGTAATCTTTAATAGGGCCAAATATCTTGGAGCAAAATAAACCGTCTCTTTCCGGTTTAAAAGTTCTGTAATTAATAGTCTCAGGCTTTTTCACTTCCCCATAAGACCAAGATCTAATTTGTTGAGGAGAAGCTAATCCTGCTCTAATAGAGTTGTACTCAACTCCATGACCTTGCGTTTTTAATAAATCTACTAAATCTTTCAACTTTTACTCCTAATCTATTTGTTCCAAATCAATATCTATTCCAAGAGATCTTATTTCTTTTGTAAGGACATTAAATGACTCAGGGACACCTGTTTCCATTTCAAAATTTCCGTCCACTAAGTTTTTGTATACCTTGGTTCTTCCTGCTACATCATCTGACTTTACAGTTAACATCTCTTGAAGTGTATGTGCTGCACCGTAAGCCTCGAGAGCCCAAACCTCCATTTCACCAAATCTTTGACCTCCAAATTGAGCTTTACCTCCAAGAGGTTGCTGAGTTACCAAACTATAACTTCCAGTAGATCTAGCATGCATCTTGTCTTCAATTAAGTGATTTAATTTAAGAATGTACATATAACCTATAGTTGTCTCTCTATCAAATTTTTCACCCGTTCTTCCATCAAAGAGTTGAGTTTGTCCACTACTTGGTAATCCAGCTAGCTCAAGCATAGACTTAACTTCGCTTTCTTTAGCGCCATCAAAAACTGGCGTTGCCATTGGCACACCATTTCTTAAGTTAGAAGCTAATTCAATTATTTCTCCTTCTTTTAAAGAACTTAAATCTTGCGAGCCACTTTTTTCATATATCTCTGAAAGAAAATTCTTTATTTCAGAAGACTTAGAACCGCTATCAAGCATCTTACCAATCTTAGTTCCTAGTTCCTTAGCGGCCCAACCTAGGTGTGTTTCAAGTACCTGGCCAACATTCATTCTTGAGGGCACTCCTAAAGGATTAAGAACAATATCAACTGGCTGGCCATTCTCATCATAAGGCATATCTTCTTCTGGCATAATCACTGATATAACACCTTTATTTCCATGCCTACCAGCCAGTTTGTCACCTGGCTGAATTCTCCTTTTTATAGCTAAGTAAACTTTTACAATCTTTAAGACCCCAGGGGCAAGATCATCCCCACCTACGACTTTAGATTTTCTTTGATCAAAAGCTAAGTCTAGATTTTCTTTATACTCTTTTAAGCTTTTAGCTATATTTTCAATTTGTTTGTTAGAAGACTCATTGCCTACTCTTATTTTGAACCAATCTTCTCTTGGCAATTCATTTAAATCTATTGATTTAATTGTTGCTCCTTTTTTCATTCCTTTCCCAGAAACAACTTTCTTACCTAAAAGAAGGTTTTCTAGTCTAGAATAAGCCGTTTCTTCTAAAATCTTTAATTCATCATCAATATCCTTTTGTATATCTACTAGTTGTGACTCTTCTATTGAAACTGCTCTACCATCTTTTTCAATACCGTCTCTTGTAAATACATGTACATCTATGACTGTTCCATCTGCTCCAGAAGACACCCTAAGAGAGCTATCTTTTACATCTGATGCTTTCTCTCCAAAAATAGCCCTAAGCAATTTTTCTTCAGGGCTAAGTTGAGTTTCTCCTTTAGGAGTGACCTTGCCAACGAGAATATCTCCCGCCTTAACTTCAGCACCAATATGCACAATTCCGTGCTCATCTAGTTTTGATAAAGCATTATCACCAACATTAGGGATATCCGCCGAGACTTCTTCTGGTCCTAATTTGGTATCTCTAGCTACACAGGTCAGTTCCTGTATATGGATGCTCGTAAACTTGTCATCTCGGACGAGTTTGTCAGAGATTAAGATGGAATCTTCAAAGTTATATCCGTGCCAAGGCATAAAAGCAATCCTAATATTCTGCCCTAGAGACAATTCTCCTAAGTCTATAGAAGGACCGTCGGCTAAAATATCATTCTTCTTGATTTTGTCACCAATAGAAACAATAGGCCTTTGATTTATACATGTATTCTGGTTTGATCTTGTGTATTTGATGAGGTTATAAATATCAACGCCAGAATCTCCTGCTTTAATCTCTTTTTCATTAACTCTAATTACTATTCTGCTTGCATCGATACTCTCGACTGACCCTCCTCTGTTTGCAATAACACAAGAGCCCGAATCTTTAGCCACAAGTCTCTCTACTCCGGTCCCAACAAGAGGCTTTTCTGCCTGAAGGGTTGGAACTGCTTGTTTCATCATATTAGATCCCATTAATGCCCTATTCGCATCATCATGTTCCAAGAAAGGAATTAAAGAAGCTGCAACAGAGAAGGCTTGTTGGGGAGAAACATCCATGAAATCTACTCTTTCAGGGGGCATGAAAGAGAACTCATTCTTAAATCTGACAGGAACTAACTCCTCAGTAAACTTGTCATTTGAATCCAATAGGGCACTAGCTTGAGCAATAACGAAGTCACCTTCTTCTATTGCAGATAAATAATGAAAATCATCAGATACCTTACCGTTTTCAGCTTTTCTAAAAGGGCTCTCAAGAAACCCATATTCATTGGTTCTAGCATAAGCCGCTAAATTATTAATTAATCCAATATTGGGTCCCTCCGGAGTTTCTATAGGGCAAACTCTTCCATAATGCGTTGGGTGGACATCTCGAACTTCGAACCCAGCTCTTTCCCTGGTAAGACCACCTGGTCCTAATGCTGAAATTCTTCTTTTATGAGTAATTTCAGAAAGAGGATTATTTTGATCCATGAATTGGGAAAGTTGACTAGAACCAAAGAATTCTTTCACAGCAGCCGAAACTGGTTTGGCATTAATCAGGTCCTGTGGACCAAGATCATCTGCTTCAGCCGTCGCCAACCTCTCTCTAACAGCTCTCTCTACTCTAACTAAACCTATACGATATTGGTTTGAAACCATTTCTCCTACAGATCTTATCCTCCTATTTCCTAAATGATCTATGTCATCAACATTTCCTTTACCATTTCTTATTGAAACCAATGTTTTTAGAGTGTTGAGAATATCATCATCAACAAGAATATTACTTCCTGTGATATCTTCGAAACCCAATCTTTTATTGAATTTCATTCTTCCAACCGCAGATAAGTCATATCTTTCAGGGTTAAAAAATAAGTTAGTAAAAAGTGTTGTTGCTGCTTCCTTTGTAGGAGGTTCACCTGGCCTCATCATTCTATAAATTTCTACCAACGCCTCTATCTCGTTAGTAGTTGTATCTGCTCTTAAGGTGTCAGCCATATAAGGCCCTGATTCAATATCGTTAATATAAAGAGTTTCAAGTTCCGTAAGTTTTAAGCCTTCAATAATAGGTAGATTCTCTTCATCTATAATAGTATTAGATTCAATAATTATCTCGCCAGTAGTTTTGTCTAGAAGATCTTTTGCTAATACTTGGCCATAGATCGCCTCTTTAGGTAAGTCTAGACTCTTTAACCTTGCACTCTCTATCTTTCTTATATGTCTAGCACTTATCCTGTCACCTTGTTTAACAATCACTTCTCCTTTCGCTTCTATATCAATTGGAGAAATCCTTCCCATTAACCTTCTTGGAATAACTTGTAGTTGAAAGATTTCATTCTTCTTGATTTTATAGATCTCAGTTTCATAAAATTTTTCAAGAATCTGTTGGTTAGTTAACTTTAGTGCCTTTAGGAGTATTGTCGCTAATAACTTCCTTCTTCTGTCTATTCGAACATAGACTAAATCCTTAGCATCAAACTCAAAGTCCAGCCAAGAACCTCTATAGGGAATAACTCTTGCTCCATATAAAACCTTGCCTGATGAATGACTTTTTCCTTTATCATGATCAAAGAATAGACCAGGAGATCTATGAAGTTGAGAGACTACAACCCTTTCTGTTCCATTTATAATAAAAGTTCCGTGTTCGGTCATTAAAGGGACTGTCCCCATATAAACATTTTGAGACTTGCCTTCTTTAAGTTTCCCGGAATCTTTATCTATAAAGAAAAGGTCACAATTAATATGTAAAGGTATTTCATAAGTTATTCCTTTAAGTTTACATTCTCTTTCATTAAATACGGGTTCGCCTAATGAGTAACCTGAATACTCCATTCTTGCAAAGCCGTTATGGCTTTCTATGGGAAAAATAGAGTTTAATACCTGCTCTAAGCCTGCATTCAGCCTCTTATCAGAATCAACATACCTTTGAAGAAAAGCATCATATGATTGAACTTGTGTAGCTAGAAGATTGGGAAGCTCCATTACGCTAGAAATTTTCTCAAAACTTCTTCTTACTCTCTTCTTCTCAGTGTATGAAAAACTCATAAAGACCTCTTTAAATTATTTATACGAATTAGGATTTATTATTTAAGCTCTGCTTTAGCTCCAGCTTCCTCTAAAGCTTTTGCGTGCTCTTCAGCTTCAGCTTTATCCACGCCTTCCTTTATTACAGAAGGTGCTTCATCAACTAAGGCTTTTGCATCTTTTAATCCTAATCCTGTTATTGCTCTAACAGCTTTTATAACATCTACTTTTTTATCACCAACGTCAGTTAAATGAATATCAACAGGTGCGTCATCTTCAGCTTCTTCAGCTCCAGCATCTCCTCCACCTGCAGCAGGTGCAGCAGCAGCTACAGGTGCAGCAGCTGAAACGCCAAACTTTTCTTCCATCGCTGAAATTAAATCAACAATATCAATTACGCTCATTTCTGAAATAGCGTCTAAAATTTCTTCTTTACTTAATGCCATTATTATTCTCCAATTTTTTTATTATTTAAGATTCTGCCTGTTCTTTTTGTTCCTTAACCGCTTGCAACGTTCTAACTAATGTAGAAGGCACTTGATTAAGAATAGATACAAATTGATTCATAGGTGCATTCAACATCCCAGCCAATTGAGATAGAGCTTGTTCTCTGCTAGGCATATTTGCTAAAGCAGATAATTTAGAAAGCTCTAATAAAGTATCTCCTAAAGATATACCTTTGACTTGGAAATTTTTATTAACCTTTGTGAAGTTATTTACTAGTTTAGCCGCACTAGTTGGATCCCCTAAAGAGAAAGCCAACATGGTTGGGCCGACTAATAGATCTTCAAAACAAGAAAATTTAGTATCACTTAAAGCCTTTTTAGCCAAAGTATTACGTATTACTTTCAGATGAACTTCCGATTCTCTTGCTTCCTGTCTTAAGGCAGTTAACTCAGAAACTGAAGTTCCATGATAATCAGCTGCAACAGCAGAAACAGCCTTATTGGCTATTTCTTGAAGTCCTTCAACAGCAACTTTCTTGTCATCAATGCGCATTGGCATCTTCCTATCCTCCCAGTATCAAACAAATGCTCGATACCTTCTTTTGGATATAACTAAAAAATAGTTATATACCATCTGCGTAGGCTGAAACTATTAAGCAAGGAACCTACTCCTTGCACCTACGGTCTTCGATGAGCGATTAGATCGCACCATACTGAAGAAACCTTTATCCTTACTTCTAACTCCTAAAAGTTTAAAGAGGATAAATCTATTTCAACTCCTGCTCCCATAGTGGAAGAAAGAGTTGCTTTCTGTATAAAAACTCCTTTAGCTGAAGGGGGTTTATTCCTTTTTAAATCATCTAAAAGAGTCTCTAAATTCTGTGTAATCTGATCAGCTGAATAAGTTATATCTCCTATTCTGCCATGCACTATCGCTGCTTTATCTGATCTGTATCTTATTTGCCCTGCTTTAGCATTCTTTACAGCAGTTGCAACGTCTTTTGTTACTGTTCCTGTTTTTGGATTGGGCATTATGCCTTTAGGGCCTAAAACTTTTCCTAAAGGACTAACTATCTTCATAGTGTCCGGAGTGGCAATAACAACATCGAAATCCACTTCACCTTTCTTTAGTTCTTCAGCTAGGTCATCCATCCCAACTGCGTCTGCTCCTGCTTCTGTAGCAGCGCTTGCTTGATCACCTTCTACAAACACAGCCACTTTACAAGGCTTTCCGGAACCGGCCGGTAATAAGGTAGCTCCTCTCATGTTTTGGTCTGACTTAGAAGGATCTATTCCTAAATTAATGGCAACATCAATTGATTCATTAAATTTTACCTTGGGAGCTGATTGAAGAAATTCCATGGCCTCTGAAATCATGTATTTTCTTTCTTCTAATGTATCTATATATTCTTTTCTTTTACTTTGACTCATTTCTATCCTTCTACTTCAATTCCAGCACTTCGAGCACTTCCAGATAAAGTTCTAACAGCAGCATCCATGTCAGCTGCGGTTAGATCTGGATCTTTTATTTGAGCTATTTCTTCTAATTGAGCTCTAGTTACTTTTCCTACTTTTAAGCTGTTAGGTGTACCGCTTCCTGATTTAACTCCAGCTGCTTTTTTTATCAGCACTGAAGCAGGCGTCGTTTTAATAATAAAATCAAAACTCTTATCTTCGTATACCGTAATAACAACAGGACAAGGCATTCCTGGTTCTACGTCTTTAGTTCTTGCATTGAAAGCATTACAGAAATCCATTAACGGAAGTCCGTGCTGTCCCAATGCAGGCCCAACAGGTGGGCTTGGTGACGCAGCCCCGGCTGGTACTTGAAGCTTTATATAGGTTTCTATTGCTTTTGCCATTACCCTTTCTCTATTTGATTAAACTGTAGTTCAACAGGCGTAGATCTTCCAAAGATTAAGACCGCTACCCTTACTTTACTTTTTTCGTAGTTGACTTCTTCAACAACTCCACTGAAATCATTGAATGGTCCATCTACCACCCTAACCATTTCTCCAGGTTCGAATGAGATTTTGGGTTTCGTAACATCTGAGCCTTGTTCAAGTTGTTGCATAATTCCTTTAGCTTCTACATTTGATAAAGGAGAAGGTTTGTCCTTAGTTCCACCAATAAAGCCCATGACTCTAGGGGTGTCTTTAACTAAATGCCAACTGTCATCATTTAACTCCATGTTTACTAAAACATAACCAGGAAAAAATTTACGCTGAGTTTTTCTTTCTTGTCCGCCTTTCATCTCTACTACTTCTTCGGACGGGACCATAATTTCTCCAAACAAATCGCTCATCCCCAGTCTCTCTATTCTTTCAAGAAGGGCTTCACGGACTTTGGTCTCATATCCTGAGTAAGCATGTATGACGTACCACTGTTTATCCATATTTAACCCAATAAATTAGCCATAACCCAACCAAACAAAGAATCAAGACCCCAAAGCAACAAAGCGCATACGAATATTGCAACTACAACAATAAGAACAGTTTGAGTGGTCTCAGTTCTAGTAGGCCAAACAACCCTTCTTATTTCCGTTCTAGATTCTAAGACTATTTTTAAAGATTCCCTTCCTTCTACAGTAGTTGATAATACAAATAGGCCTAAAGCTGAAACTACAATCACGCCCAAAACCCTATAAAGTAAAGCTTCTTGAGCAAAATAAGCATTCCCATAGACGGCTAGTCCAATTATGGCTATACCCAAGAACCAACGGATATAATTCTGCATATTTATACTCTCATTAACCATATTCTTAGGCTAAGCTTTTTGGCTGAGTGGCAGGCCAGGAGGGAATCGAACCCCCAACCTACGGTTTTGGAGACCGTCGCTCTGCCAATTGAGCTACTGGCCTATTCAATAATTTTAGTTACTACTCCTGAACCTACAGTTCTTCCACCTTCTCTTATTGCAAAGTTCATTCCATCTTCCATCGCAATTGGAGAAATTAATTCAACTGACATGTCTATGTTATCTCCAGGCATAACCATTTCTACGCCTTCAGGTAGCTCGACAGCACCAGTTACATCAGTTGTTCTAACGTAGAACTGAGGTCTATAACCTTTAAAGAAAGGGGTATGACGCCCTCCCTCTTCTTTGGATAGAACATAAACTGTAGCTTCAAACTTAGTATGAGGATTAATTGCTCCTGGCTTAGTAAGAACTTGTCCTCTTTCTACTTCGTCTCTTTCAGTTCCTCGAAGCAGAATTCCAACATTCTCCCCAGCCTTACCTTCATCAAGAAGTTTTCTGAACATTTCTACGCCAGTACAAACTGTCTTTTGAGTTTCTCTAATTCCAACTATTTCAATCTCTTCGTTGACCTTGATTTCTCCTCTTTCAATTCTTCCTGTCACAACAGTTCCACGACCTTGAATTGTAAAAATGTCTTCAATAGGCATTAAGAAAGGCTTATCAGTGTCTCTAACTGGCTCAGGTACAAAGTCGTCAAGTGCTTGAACAAGTTCAGAAATCTTAGCCGTGTATTCAGCATCGCCTTCTAGGGCTTTAAGAGCTGATCCAACTATTACAGGGGTGTCATCTCCCGGGAAATCGTATTCAGTTAGAAGTTCTCTTACTTCCATTTCAACTAGATCTATTAACTCAGCATCATCAACCATGTCAGCCTTATTAAGGAAAACAACAATATGAGGAACTCCAACCTGTCTAGCAAGAAGTATGTGCTCTCTAGTTTGAGGCATTGGGCCATCAGCTGCATTCACAACCAGAATTGCGCCGTCCATCTGGGCAGCACCTGTTATCATATTTTTGATGTAGTCAGCGTGACCTGGGCAATCTACGTGAGCATAGTGTCTTGTTTCAGAATCATACTCAACGTGAGAAGTTGAGATCGTGATTCCACGTTCTTTTTCTTCAGGAGCATTATCAATTCCATCAAAAGCTATTGCTTCGCCACCTAGCGCTTCAGCTTGAACTTTAGTTATAGCTGCCGTTAAAGTAGTTTTACCATGATCAACGTGTCCTATAGTTCCAACGTTGACATGGGGTTTGGTTCTTTCAAATTTTTCTTTAGCCATTTTTTTTCCTAATTTTAGTTAATTATTTAACTGGAGCTCATAACCGGAGTTGAACCGGTGACCTCTTCCTTACCAAGGAAGTGCTCTACCACCTGAGCTATATGAGCAAAAAAACTATGTTTTTGCTGCTTTTCAGGGAAGTAGAGTAATTCCTGCATATACAGAAAATTTAATAAATTTATAAAAAATTTAGCAACAACAACCCACAACCCAAAGCTCGGAGCGCAATTAAAGTATTTTTGTGCCTCTAATGCAAGCATTTTCGGGACTTTTTAACAATTTTTATTAGTAAAAAAAGATAAAAATTTGGTCAATTTTTTAGCGGTGGAGGGGGAAGGATTCGAACCTTCGAAGCACGAGGCGGCAGATTTACAGTCTGCTGGGTTTGACCGCTCCCCAACCCCTCCTAAGAGATACTAAACAGCGCGCAATTCTGTTACCGCAAGCTTCCTATGTCAACTTAATTTATAAAATTTGCTAACCTATACATTACTAATGACAGAAAATAATCCTAATCTCTCTGAAAAATCAATAAAAACTAATTTATCAGAGCCTTTATTGAAAGAGATTGGTTCTATTTTTATTGAAGATTCTACGGAATCCACAAATGACAATGCAAAAGAACACCTAAAAACTCAAAAAAACTTATTTTCTGTTCATTTAGCTGAACAACAAACTTCGGGAAGAGGAAGAAATAAAAAAAAATGGGTTAGTCCTCATGGACAAAATATATACCTCTCTTTGGGCTGGAAGTCTTCTATAAATCATTCTCAATTAGAAGGATTAAGTCTGGCTGTAGCAACAAGCTTGATTTCTTCATTAAAAGAATTCACTTCGAGTGATTTAAAAATTAAGTGGCCAAATGATTTATTAATTAATAAAAAGAAAATATCTGGGATATTAATTGAAACAACAGATTCAAAAAAAGGGTTAGATATTGTAATAGGAATAGGAATCAATGTTCACATGGATGAATCAGAAGGAGTAGATATAGATCAATCCTGGGGTAATCTTGAGGAGTTCCCTTCTAATAAACTGGATAGAAATAAGATAATCGTAAGTATTATTTCTGAAATGTACGAATTGTTTAAAGAATATCCAAAATCTGGGTTCAAAAATTATCTTCAAGCTTTTGAATCTCACAACCTGCTTAAAGATAAACTTTGTAAAGTTAATACGGATAATGAGACACTAGAAGGAAAGGTTTTAGGGGTAAATGAAAAAGGTGAATTGTTGTTTGAAAATGATGGAGAAATTCAGCATCTTCGTTATGGCGAAGTTTCGATAAGAGAACTATAATGCACGCCGCGCTGGCGTAGCTCAGTTGGTAGAGCAGCTGATTTGTAATCAGCAGGTCGTAGGTTCAAATCCTATCGCCAGCTCCATTCTTAAAGCCTTTTCGAGAAGATTAGTCTAAGGCTTTTTTCTTGTATGTCTTCTTGATTTTGCTCTCACGCAAACCATACGCAAACCAAATGACACAGTTCGATGGTCTTTCCTAGATTCTTGTTGTCATGAGTAAAGTTAGTAAGGTGATGGTTAGGTGTTTCATAATTTAACTATGTCAGATTTTCTGCTTGAAGGATAACTTCTTGCGGCAGGCTAAACGCACCTCTTTCTATAGTCCACATCATAGATATTTGATCTGTTGTCAGTTCACAATATAAATGCGGGAAAGAACCTTTCCTGAGTCCATCATTTGGATAAGGTTCTTCATAGATTAGTCTATTTATATCAATTTTTTCCATATCTAACTGTAAGAGGAAAACTGTTTCAGAATCTTTAAAGAAGAAAGAGAGTGTAGCTGCAAGCTGAACAGCTGTTGAAAGATGAATAAAGCCATCTTTCGTGTCTACTTCGGAAAGTATTGAGCCAGTTAGCGAGGCTTCTTCCCATTCATTGGTTCTCAATATCTTGTAAATATTCTTTTCTACCATCAATTTTTTTAATTCCTTAACGGGAACCAGCCAACACCTTTACAATTATTTATTTCGTACCTTTTACCTTCTATTTCTATTGGTTCATAAAAAGTGTCTTCCGTGACAATCTTCCACAACTGAAGAGCCTCTTTTTTACTCAACCTTCCTGCTCCAAAAATTGACGTTACTTTAATATCACTCACTCGTCCTTCTTTAGAGATAGAATAATTGTAGTAAAAGTAGGTTGAATTCCTTGACTCCTTTCCAATTCTTTTTAATTTAGGAGGCAGTTCAGACATTGAGTTAGCTCTTAAATACACTGGTGTAGTAAACAGTCTTTTGCATACATTAAAGTCTTTAACCTGTTCTCCAGACCAGCTCTTCATGGAACAACTGTCTCCTTCACAGGACAAACAAATATTCATAGCATTACTTCTATGTTTCACAACTTGCTTAATTGTTTGAAAGGGAATGATCCAAGATTTGGGGTCCTTACCCATACATCTCACATTTTCTGCAAATAAACCGTGAGAATAAATTAGTGCAGTAAGCACTATTAAGATCCTAAGCATTCTTAAAAAGCCTAATTATCGTATTTCCTTCTTTCCTGGCATCAATTAACGTGCATTCGTTTGTTGAGAAAAGTATATCAGCCCCTTTTTCTTCGAGGTCTTTAGCTTCGGATTGTAAATCTTTTACTATAAATGATATATCAGCTATGCCCTCTCCTCTCGCGTTTAAATATTCTAGATAAATTGAATCATCTGCAGTTGGCTCTATAAGCTCAAACATCATATGACCTACCTTTATATGACAAAACTTTACGCCAAGAGCTTTAGATTTATGGACTTCCTTTTCAGTGGAGAAACCTAAATTTGAAAAGTATTCACGAGCTATTTCACAATCCTTAACAACAATTCCTACTCCAAAAAATTTCCAATCCTTTACTAAAGGATGAGATCTATTGTTTTCTCTCCAAGCAATTTCCCATTCATCAGCTGGAGGTCTTAGAGAAATCATTACGTCTCCATGTTTGCGCGTATCTAGGTAATTTTCTATAGTCTTTCCATTAACCGTTGCATTGAAAACAAGATCGCAACCATTTTCCAAAAACCTTTTAGTGTCTCGGTCAATGTCAGATGTATTGAAGGCTATATGATTAATTCCAGGTCCTTTCTTTTTTAGATATTCACTGATAAACATTCCAGGACCTGGTTTCATTGGGTAAACTTCTAATTGGCAATTTCCTATTTGTGAATTTCCATCCCTAAAATTATGAGGTCCACCAGTTTTATATTTGTGGGTGATAGGATCGCCTTCAAGGGTTCGAAAATACGTAAGCTCACCATTGCCCTCTTCGTAGGGTTGTAAAGGTTGAGGGCCTACACTAACTCCCATTCCTAGAGATTGAAAATGATTAAGCACAGAATTTTTGTCAGTAACCATCATTCCAAGATGGTTGAGAGTCCAGTCTTCACTCATGCCATGTAACCGCCATCGACGTTAAGAATTGTTCCTGTTACGTAACTTGATGCATCAGATGCTAAAAAAACAGCAGCATTTGCCATCTCTTCAAAAGTAGCAACCCTGCCTAGAGGAAGATTTTCTGGACCAGTAAGCCAGGATTCAAATTTCTCTTCATCAGTTATCTCTTTATTCTCTTTCTTTGGAGGGTTGCTCTTTTTCTTTATGTTTTCTTGGCCAGGAAATTCTTCCCATTCAACCAATGAAGGAGCTATCGCATTAACTCTTACATTGTAAGGTCCTAGATACCTGCAATATTGTCGCGTCATCATGGCAATTCCAGACTTAACAATTGCGTAGTTTCCCATCATTTTATCCGCGTGGGCTTTAAGTCCTCCTCTTGAAGTTAAGTTAATTATGCTTCCACTTTTTTGATTCATCATTATCGGTGAAACTTCTTGAATCATTAACCAGTAACCCTTTAGATTAACGTCGGTTAGTTTGTCCCATGACTCTTCGTCTAAATCAATTAAGGACTTTGGGTGATACATGACAGCCACATTCATTAGTATGTCTATGGTTCCAAATTCTTTAACCACACTTTCTACTAATTTCTTGATCTCTTCTTGACTTGATATATCTGCTTTTAAGGCTAATGATTTGCGTCCCATTTTCTGGATCTCATCTGCTACGGCTTGAAGCTGACCTGACTCTAAATTTACATCAGTTACTGCCACATCAGCCCCTGCTTCAGCCAGCCCTAAAGCAAAACCTTTTCCCATATTTCTTCTTGCGCCAACAACTAGAGCTTTTTTTCCTTCTAAGGAGAAACTACTTAAGGACATATCAACTTAACAACAACTACAGGGTTTTTTATATAGGGAAGAAATAAGTAGTTTGGACGTGGAGCCACTGGATTTTTTTGAATTTGAGACATTCTTTAGATTTTCTTCATTAACTTTTAAACTTAGCTTACTTGAATCCTTTTTAGATAGGAAATACCGAGTGTCTATTTCAAATTCATGACTCCCAACGTTTGTCTTAACGACAACTTCTGAAGATTGGACACTAAAGTCTTTAAAGATCTTACCATCTCTCAATATGGTTACTTTTTCTGGTTCAGGCAGGTTAGTAATCTTAAAACTGGTTTCGTTATTTGTTTTTGTTTTATTGCCGTCATTTATTTTTAGAAATAATTTACCCTTAGTATCATCGTGAAAGGCTTTTTGTACAGCCACCGCCGGGTAATCAATTCCTTCCACTGAAGGCGAGTAGTATTTAGTTAAATTAGGTTCATTAAATAATTTTTCCCAAGCTCCGGCGTCACAAACTTCGGAACACATAGCGAGGGCAGAGAGTTGCCCTCTTGGCCAGTTCTCTCCAAGATTAAACCAGAAACCAAATTGGCTATCATTTAGCCCAAAGTATCTTGGCTCAAAGTTTTCTTCTGCAAATTTTCTTAACCTTTCGTGTGTTAACTGATCATCAAATTCTTTTGATAAAGACAATCCTAATACTAGCATTCTGTCAGCTTGACCTATTTGCTCTGAAATCGGCTCTGCGGGATCATCCCACTTTAAAAATCTAACCCCCTCTCTGTAGAGTAGCTCAGCAAACTCAGGGGCTTGGGGCTTAGCATAGAACGCTATAGCTAAAGCATGTGCGGGTTGTATTTTATGATGGTGATTTTTTAAAGCATCGTAATACATGGTTACCCATTGCAGAGTTCCTTTATTATCAAAGCCATAGTATTTGTCTTTAGTGTGATCAAGCCAATTTTTATAGGCAGAGTGAGATTCTTTATTGAATACGTTGTCATACATTTTCAGTCCTAAGCCTGCAGCTGAAAGACAAAAAGGCCAAGATTTTGTATTTTCACAATGAGGTCCCATCGGTGTCTTCGTCCATTGCTGATAAAGATGATCAACCAATTGATGTTGAGTCCATTCAAATCTTGTTCTATTCACTCCAGCTAAATCGAATGGAGAGGCCCACTTGTCATATCCACTGACATAAGTATGTAGAGCTTGAGTAAGGTTAAGCCACCCTTTAAAAAATAAGTTTCCGTCTGCTCCTATAGGGTCCATCTGTAATCCCCAAGGCGCAACGCCATTTGCGGTCCACCCAGGGGCGTCGTATTCGCCCCAGAATTCTTCAGGTATTAAAGTTCCTTTCCATAAATCTGGATAATTAGGTCTGTCGGGATCATGACCAAATTGAGATAGCCAGTCTACTGCAGCCCAATAAGTTATGGAGCGCTCCGCTATTTCATCTAAGATTTCAGAATAAACCTCTCTCCAAGCTGGCGTTCTATCAGACATGAGTCCCAAGGCATAAGTTGATTCTTGCAAATCAAAACGGGGGAAAGAGCACATCGGAGGAGTAGAAGTTTTGTCCCACCACTCTTCAGGTTCTCCGTCTTCCGTCCAATCATCAGGAGTTGTAGCCTTCTGATAAAGAAAATTTAACCAGCCTTGGGCTCTTTCATTCAACTCTAGATTATTGGTACTTTTTTGATTCATAAATTTACAGTTTAGAGCTTGGTCTAGAATTTATTTGCTCATGCCATCTATTTAGATTTTTAAGACTCTCAGAAGGCTTAAGGTCTACCATGCTAGAAGCAAAATCTATTGCAGACAATAAAGTTATGTCCGCTACAGTGTATCGGTTTCCGGCAACGTATTCTGAAGAAGAAAATTCTCTATCCAATCTCTTATAATATGCGGCTACGTTCGAATCACTCGCTTTTTTAGCATCAGGAATTTGTTCAAAAAGACCCATACTTCCAACGATTGGGCCGTTTACCCAAGAAATACCAATTTGAGTCCATAATTCCAATTCAATGTGTCTATTTCTACTTTCTACATAAGATATTTCAAAAGGGTCTTCTCCAAATAAGTTAGGCTCTGGAACAATGTTTTCTAAATACCTACATATCGCTATAGATTCAGATATACACCTACCATCTTCTAGCTCAAGAACTGGTATCTTTCCACTGGGGCTTTTTTTTAGAAATTCTGGTGTTTTATGCTCTCTCTTGAGCATGTCACAGTTCACTAACTCAAGATCAATATCTTTCTCATGAGCAAATATTTTTACACGCCTTGGATTAGGAGCTCCAGAAAAATCATATAGTTTCATAAGGTTTAAGAGATAGCAGGCGCATCACTTCCAATATAATCATCTCTTAGGGTTCTTTTTAAAACCTTACCTGTAGCGTTTCTAGGCAGCGCTTCAATAAATTCAACTTTACTGGGCACTTTAAACTTTGCAAGATTTTCTATGCAATGGGAAATCAGATCTTTTTCTTCCAGACTCTCACCAGCCTTTAGAGATATAAATGCGACTCCAGTCTCTCCCCATCTTTCATCAGGTACACCGATTATTGCAGCTTCAGCTATTTGAGGTAACTGGTATAGAACGTTTTCAACTTCAGCCGGATAAACATTCTCACCACCAGATATATACATATCCTTTGAGCGATCAACGATGTAAACAAAACCTTCATCATCAAATTTGGCAGCATCACCTGTCTTCAGCCATCCGTCCTCGAAGGAATCCTCAGTAGCTTCTTTGTTGTTCCAATACCCTGGCGTTATGTTTGGACCCTTTATATACAATTCTCCCACTTCTTCTGAACCTAGCTCTTTACCTTTCTCATCTACTATCTTTATTTCGGTGTGAAGAAGAGCTTTTCCCGCTGATCCAAGTTTTCTTTCAGAGTCTTCAGCAGCCAATCCTATTCCTCCAGGACTTGTTTCGGTCATCCCCCACCCTTGTATCATCGAAACACCTCTGTTTGACCAAGTTTTGAGGATTGCTTCAGCACAAGGAGCTCCTCCTATGCCAGCAATTCTTAAAGAGGATAAATCTGTTTTATCAAAATCTGGGTGGTTCATCATAAATTGGTACGGAGCTGGTACGGCGAAGAAATGTGAAACCCCGTAATCAGAGTTTCCTAATATAGAAAGAGCCAATCCCGGATCAAATTCTCTTATTAGAATTATTTCACCTCCAGCATGGAGCACAGGATTGGCATAGCAATTCATACCTCCAGTATGAAATAAAGGCAAAACAACCAATTGAACTGTGTCTGGTCCTACGAAAGCCGGAGATGCTAGGTTAATTACATTATAAAGTTGCATTTGATGATTGATCATTGCACCTTTTGGATGTCCTGTTGTTCCTGAAGTGTACATAATCATGATTAAGTCTTCTTGAGTACAAACAACTTTCTCGTAATCACTATCAGAATCTTTTATTGCTTGCTCGTATTGACTAGAAGCGTCTTTTTTATCAATTTGAAGAGAGCATTTGATGTTGCAATCTTTTACTAAGTCAATAGCTATTTCAGAGAAGGATTCGTCATATATTAAAGTGTGCGGAGTGCTATCATTTAATATGTATTCTAATTCTGGCTTTGTTAGTCTCCAATTAAGTGGCAGTTCAACTGAACCTGTTTTCGCACAAGCAAATTCTAATTCAAAGAATTCCGCACAATTCTGAGAAAGGATAGCAATCCTATCTCCTTTCTTTACACCGTTAGCTTGTAACCAATTGGCTAACTGATTAGCCCTGTCGTCTAACTCTTTGTAGGTTAAGTTCTGATTATTACTTAAGTCCCTAATTGCTATCTTATTAGGCCTAACATTTGAATGATAAGCAGACCAATCATAGTGCTGAACTGTCATTATTACTTCCCTTTAATTGATTACAAGAACACAATCATGATTAAATAAAAAAGTATTACAGCCCCCCAAATATTCAAAAGAAAACCAATTCTTCTACCGACCTGCTCTCCCCTTGAGAACTGCCAAAGAAAGAAAAGAGCACTTGTGAATAAGAGCAGAACAATAACACCTATATGCATATCATTTACTTTACTGACTAAACCTTTTACTCGCAAGCCTCACCTTTTGACTTATTCATATCTCTAAAATTATTCAATTTAATATAGTAAATAAAATCCCCGGACCTCTTAAGAGATATAATAAGTAAATGAGAGGGTCATCCAAGCCTAAAATTAAAACCTCTATAGGCGTAGTTAAAAAATCTAAGAAGTCGAAAGGCTTTTACGTAGAGGACAATCGAGAATCCCAATTCAAACTAGGGAAAAAGGAAGTCTATAAAATAATGCCGGGTGACTTAGTTAAATTCTCTTTAGGAAAGAAGGAATGGGCGTTTATTGAAGAGGTTGTAGAAAGAAACACCGAAGAATTCGTAGGTTCTACATTCACAAGAGGAAAAAAGCTCTACTGCAGTCCCATTGGATTTGAAAACGACATAAGGGTAGCTATTAGTGGAGATGTTCCAAAACCAATGAATCCAGGCTCTCTTGTCAAAGTAAAAATGACTAAACAACCGCAAGAAGGTCAGTTGGCTGAAGCTTATATTGAAAGAACATTTACAAGCGGTCTTGAATTAGCTTATGAAATTTCTATCTCCAATCATAAAATTAAAACTGATTGGTCTAAATCCGTAATCAATGAAGCCAATAAATTAAAGCTCAATAAAGAAGAAGACGGTCACTATAAAGATTTAAGAGATAAAACATTCGTAACCATAGATGGAAAGAGCGCAAAAGACTTTGATGATGCTGTATTGGGAGAAAAAGACGAAGAAGGTAACTACATTTTATATGTTGCAATAGCGGACGTTGCTAGATTTGTTAAACAAGGAAGTGTAATTGATTTAGAAGCGGCAGAAAGAGGAACTTCAGTTTATTTCACTCAAAGGGTTGTACCTATGTTGCCCGAGATAATAAGTAACGACTTGTGTTCATTAAGGCCTAATGAGGATAGGTTTTGTTTAGTCTGCAAAACAGTTGTTGATAAGAATGGAACTCTGAAGGACTCTATTTTTTTTGAAGCGCAAATAAACTCTAAAGCAAGACTGACCTATGAAAATCTCTCTGAAGAGATAGAAAAAGATAAATTAAATAAGACTTATTCCAAATCAGTTAAAAATCTCCTTGAGATCTATGAAAGATTAAAAAGAAATAAGGAAAACAGAGGGGCGTTGGAATTAGAAGTTCCCTTTTATGTGCCTAAATTTAACGACAATAAGATTGCAAAATTTACTAGTTCTGAAAGAACAATAACGCACATGATGATCGAAGAATTCATGTTGGCAGCAAACATAGCAACAGCGGAGATTTGCCTTAAATTTAATATGCCTTCTTTGTATAGAGTTCATCCAAAGCCAGATCTTCTTAAAATAAACCATTTAAGAGATTTTGTTAGGAGCAGAAAGATTAACGTAAAGCTTGACGAAGGTAATTCTGTAAGCCAATTATCTAAGCTAGTAGCAATGGTAGAGGATAGGAAAGATAAACAAATAATGCATTTACAGATTCTTCAATCTTTAAGTCTAGCAACCTATGAAGCTGAAGTTTCAGAACATTTTGCTTTAGGCTATAAAGCTTATTCTCATTTTACTTCACCGATAAGAAGATACCCGGATTTAATCGTGCACAGAACCATAAAGAAATTAATTGAAGCCAATAATGGATCTATCTCTATCAATGACAACATCAATCCCAAGAAGCCCTATTCTCAAGATAACCTAGAAAAATTAGCTAGAGAAAGCTCCACAAAAGAAAGGAATGCTGAAAAAGCAGAAAGAGATGCTTTGAATCATCTTAAGTGCGAATTTGCTCATGAAAATATAGGTAACTCCTTTAAAGGTCAGATAACTGGAGTGACTAACTTCGGACTATTTATTCACCTACTGGAAGTCAATATAGAAGGCCTATGTCACATCAAACATCTGCCTAAAAACGAATACTATGCCTATGACGAGTCTTCACAAATGCTGCAAAGTAATAGTTCAAAGCACTCTTATTCACTTGGTGACTTTTTAAAAGTTAAAGTTGAAAAAGTAGATGTGTTTTCCCAAAGAGTAGACCTTAGAATACTAAAATGAACTTAACCAAAGACCAGGAAATGGTTTGCGGAATCAATGCCGTAAATGAAATTATTTCAATAAGACCTAGTTCAGTTACAACTTTATTCATCAAAGACGATAAAGGAAAAAGAATGCAAGAACTGGATCAATTGGCTAAACAGAATAAGATTGAAGTGGTCTTACAGGATTCGTCTTTCTTTCAAAAGAACTTCTCTGAGATGAACCATCAAAATGTTGCAATTATTTGTCACAAGCGATTAGAAGAAAATGAAAACTTCTTAGAAAACTTATTTGAAAAGGACAATTTATTACTCTTAATTCTAGAACACATTACTGATCCGCATAATGTAGGGGCTTGCATTAGGACTGCAGCAGCAGCTGGAGTTGATGCAGTTATAGTTCCAAAAAATAGGTCGTGTCATTTAACCTCAACTGTTAGAAAAATATCCTCGGGAGGAGCGGAACTTATTCCTTTTGTTGTTGTCACAAATATTGTTAGAACAATAAATAAATTACAGTCGGCAGGAGTGATGATTTACGGTAGTGATATGAAGGCCTCCAAACTTCATAATGAAATAACTTATGGTAATAAGTCTGCTTTAATCATTGGATCTGAAGAAAAAGGTTTAAAAAGGTTAACACTTGAAAAGTGCGATGAAATTATCAGAATTAAGATGCCTGGAAGAATTGAAAGTCTAAATGCATCCGTTAGTGCTGGCATCATGTTATTTCAAATGATCAATCAACAATAACTTAATTATTCTGTAAAATACGTCAATGCTAGCTCAAAGAACTCTCTCAAATTCCATAAAAGCATTTGGAATTGGCTTGCATAGTGGAGAGCCTATAACCCTAAAATTACTACCTGCCCGTCCTGATACAGGAATAATCTTCAGAAGAGTTGATCTAGATCCAGTAGTAGAAATAAAAGCAAGAGCTGAAAATGTCGGTGATACAACCATGTCAACTTCATTAACTTGGAAAAACGTAAAAATTTCTACTGTTGAACATTTATTATCAGCCATGGCAGGCCTAGGGATTGATAATGCATATGTTGAAGTTAATGCAGCTGAAATACCTATCATGGATGGAAGCGCCGGACCGTTTGTATTTCTTATCCAATCAGCAGGGTTACATGAACAAGATGCTCCAAAGAAATTTATTAGAATTAAAGAGAAAGTTCGTGTTCCCTTTAATGATGCCTGGGCCCAAGTTTCGCCTTTTGATGGATTCAAAGTTGCCTTCACAGGTGTTTGGGATCATCCGGTTCATAAACAACATGGAACCAAGGCTTCTATAAATTTTAATAGTACTTCTTTTGTTAAAGAGGTAAGTAGAGCAAGAACTTTTGGTTTTATGAGTGATTTAGAGGCACTCAAAGAGAATGACTTAGCTCTTGGAGCTAGTCAAAAGAATGCCGTGGCCATCGGTGATGATGAAATCTTAAATGAAGACGGGTTGAGATTAGAGAATGAAATGACAAAACACAAAGTACTTGATGCCATTGGTGACCTTTATTTACTAGGGCACAATTTAGTTGGTTCATTTGAAGGTTATAAGTCAGGTCACACAGTTAATAATGCGCTATTAAGAGAACTGCTTGCTAGACCTGAGACCTGGGAAGTAACCACTTATGATGATCCAGATAACTCACCAATTACCTATTTGGATCCAATCATAGATCCTAGTTCGGGATAAAATTTCACATTTATTAAGTAATATCATGAAACAAATTGATAGAATCCCCCCTGTAATAAGTTTATGGGTGTATTAGATAAGATATTTGGTTCGAAAAACCAAAAGATATTAAAGAAAGTTCAACCTCTAGTTAGAGCCATTAATGGCCTAGAGGAGGATTATTCGCGCCTACAAGATGAAGACCTAAAAAATAAGAGAAATGAATTTATAAAGAGACATTCTGAAGGCGAGTCTCTAGATGAATTGCTTCCTGAAGCTTTTGCAGTAGTCAGAGAAGTTAGCAAAAGACAGCTTGGTCTTCGCCATTATGATTGTCAGTTAGTAGGGGGCGTTGCTTTGCATAACTGTCAAATAGCTGAAATGGCAACTGGGGAAGGCAAAACCTTGGTAGCTACTCTACCAAGTTATTTAAATTCACTGACAGAGAGAAAAGTGGTTTTAGTGACTGTAAATGACTACTTGGCAAAAAGAGATGCTGAATGGATGCGACCCATTTACGAAAATCTAGGAATAGGAGTCTCTTTTATAACTTCGGGACAAGATCTCAACGAAAGGAAGGGAGCCTATGAGGCGGATGTTATCTACGCTACCAACAATGAATTAGGATTTGATTTTTTAAGAAACAACATGGTCGTAAATACAGAAGATAGAGTTATGAATGACTATTATTTTGCAATCATTGACGAGGTGGACTCTATTCTGATCGACGAAGCAAGAACCCCTCTAGTAATCTCCGGCCCTACAGAGAATACGGCAGACATTTACCAAAAGATCAGTAAATTCATACCTAAACTAACTCAACAAATTTCGGACGAGGATGAAGAAGGGGAATCAAAGACAATAAAAGAAGGCCATTTTATTATTGAAGAAAAATCTAAACAAATTGAACTGACCGATTCAGGTCATGATCACATTGAGGGACTGCTAAAAGAATCAAATATGTTGCAACAGGATCAAAGCCTTTACTCCTCAGGAAACCTTAGAATGCTTCATTTTATCCAGTCTTCTTTAAGAGCTCATTTTTTATTCAAGAAAGATGTTGATTACATGGTTCAAGAAAATCAAGTTGTTTTAATTGACGAGAATACAGGTAGAGCGATGCCTGGCAGAAGATTAGCTGATGGATTGCATCAGGCTATTGAACAAAAAGAAAATGTACCTATTCAAATGGAAAGTCAAACCCTTGCGTCTTGTACCTTCCAAAACTTTTTCAGGCAATTCGAGAAACTATCCGGAATGACAGGAACAGCTTCGACAGAGGCGGAGGAGTTTGCTGAAATATATGGTCTTAATGTAGTTGAAATCCCTACAAATGAAAAAATGATTAGAGATGATCAAAATGACAAAGTATATCTGACTGAAAAAGAAAAATATAAAGCTGTTGTAAAAGAGATAGAAGCCTATAAAGAAAAAGGTAATCCTGTCTTAGTAGGCACAGCATCTTTAGAAAGCTCGGAGATGCTTTCAGGTCTTTTAAATCAAATAAATATTGATCACCAAGTATTGAATGCAAAGAATCATGCCAAAGAAGCACAAATAATTTCTCAAGCAGGAAAGCCTGGCGTAATAACCATTGCTACTAACATGGCCGGAAGAGGAACAGACATAGTGTTGGGCGGTAACTGGGAAGCAGAATTTGAAAAATTAGGAAACGAAGACGAAAGCAAAAAGAAAGAATTGAAAGCGAATTGGAAAAATTTAAATGAAAAGGTGTTATCTGCCGGTGGCCTGCATGTAATTGGAACTGAAAGGAATGAATCAAGAAGAATGGATAACCAATTAAGAGGTCGATCGGGGAGGCAAGGTGATCCAGGCTCATCAAGTTTCTATATTTCTTTAGAAGATAGTCTAATGAGAATTTTTGCGTCGGATCAATTCAAGAACATTATGCAAAGGGTTGGATTAGAGGATGGAGAAGCCATAGAACACAGGATGTTAAGTGGGGCCATTGAAAGAGCTCAAAAAAGAGTTGAAGGGAGAAACTTTGATATAAGAAAACTTTTACTTGAATACGATGACATGGCAAATGAACAAAGACAAATCATCTACTCTCAAAGGAACTCTATTCTTGAATCAGATGTAATTACAGATCTTGTGGAGTCTATGAGAGAAACCGTTATTGCCGATGAAATAGAATCTGCCGCACAAGGAGATTTGGACCCGCACGAATGGGATATAGACCCTTTGGAAGCTTCAATTTTTAATATATTTGGTTTTCAGATTCCTATAAAAGAATGGGTTAAGGAAACTCCAAACATCACAACTGAAGAAGTACAAGATAGATTAGTTTCAATAGCCATAGATGCTTATAAGAATAAGAGTCAATCAATAGGTCCTGTGATGAAGGATTTTGAGAAACAAATTCTTCTTCAAATAATTGATGCTTCTTGGAAGGACCATTTAGCTGAAGTTGATGCACTCAGACAAGGAATAGGCTTAAGGAGCTATGGTGCTAAAAACCCTAAATTAGAGTTTAGAAGAGAGTCTTTTGAATTATTTGAGAGCTTGCTTGATAAGATCAGACTCGAAGGCATAAGATTTCTTTCTAGAGTAGAAATTGAATTGGAAGACTCTGGTGAATTAAACCTACCAAAGCAAGATCAAAAACAAACTTTAGACCATCAGAATCCTCAATCAGCTTTAGCTGTACCTAAACAAGAAAGCAATCCTGAAAATAATCAAGAACAGGCTTCAGGAAATAGAAGATTAAGAAGGGCTGAAGCTAAATTAGCAAGAAAAAACGCTAAGAAAAAATAAAGATGTCTAAAGTTTATAACATAAAAGGTGTGAAACTTGGCTGTGCTTCGAGTAACACGAGGTACGGGAAAAGAAATGATTCGCTGGTTATTACTTTAGACGAGAAAAGTACAATCAGTGGTAAATTTACTTCAAATAGTTTTAAAGCTGCACCAATAAAAGTTGCGTTAAAAAACCTTACTTCTTTAGTACCAGGAAGAAAGGCTCTATTGATTAATGCCGGTAATGCAAACGCAGCTACAGGATTAAAAGGTATTAATGACGTAAAGAAATACTGCAAAGAAATAAGTTCTCTACTAGAAATTAACGCTACCAATGTTATCCCTTTTTCAACAGGGGTCATTGGAGAACCTTTACCTACATCTAAATACTTAAGTGCTTTTAAAGAAGCCATTCCGCTATTGAGTAAAAAAAATTGGAAACCTGCCGCCCTATCCATTCTAACTACGGACACTAAACCGAAACTAGTATCTAGAGAAATTAAGATAGAGAAAAAAAAGATAGCCATAACAGGATTTGCAAAAGGGTCTGGCATGATCAGACCAGATTTTGCTACCTTGCTTAGCTTTGTCTTTATAGATGGAAAACTGAATTCTAATAGCTTAGAGAAAATACACTCAAACGCTCTATCAGAAAGTTTTGAAGCGCTTACAGTTGATGGGGATACTTCTCCAAATGATTCTTCTTTATTGGTGGCTTCTGGTAATCAAGAAAATTTTATAAAGAATAATTCAGCAGATGAAAAAAAACTGGAAGAGGCTGTAAAAGAGGTATTTGAAGAGCTAGCTAATTTATTAGCTAAGGATGCCGAAGGTGCCACCAAAAGAATCTTGGTTAATGTTTCACAAGCTAAAAGCCAGAAGCAAGCTAAATCAGTTGCGTTTACGGTAGCAGAATCACCTTTAGTCAAAACTGCCATGTTTGGTAATGACGCGAATTGGGGAAGGATACTCTCAGCCATAGGAAGAGATCCCGAAATTAATGACATCGATCAAGTCTCAATATCTATTAATGGGCAACCCATGGTTAAAAAGGGCAATTTAGACCCTAAACATTCAGAAGGATTAGCTACAAAAGCTGTAAAAAAGAAAGATATAGAAATTAATATCAAGCTAGGACTAGGAAAGGCCCATTTTAAAGTACTGACTTCAGATTTATCTGAAGATTACGTATTAATTAACAGCGACTACAGAAGTTAAGCAACTTATCTTTCAATGCAAAGTTTCGTCTTCTTCGATATCAAATATTTCTTGTCCAGCTATTTTTCTATCTTCACTCGCCCAAGCACCTAAATCTAAGAGTTGGCATCTTCGAGAACAAAAAGGTCTATGTTCATTTTTTGTAGAGTATTCAGAGTCGTTGCCACATTCAGGACATCTAACTACCTTACTCATGAAGATAAGAATTTATTATGCAGTTCTTGAACTTTACTTTCTAGATTCTGGATAGAGCCATCATTCAAAATGACTTCATCTGCTAATTCTAATCTAGAATCTCGATCTATTTGAGATGCGATAATAGATTTTATTTGCTCCTCAGACACATTGTCTCTCTTGCTTGTTCTTTCAATCTGAATTTCAACAGGAACATCTACGACCAAAACTGTAGAGCAAAAATTCTTTTGGTCTGTTTCTAAGAGCAAAGGTGAGACTAAAATTGTGTAAGGGCTCTTAGATGAATCTAATTCTTTCTGAATCTGCGAAGCGATGGCAGGATGCAGCAAAGATTCAAGCCACACCTTTTCCTCTTTTGATTTAAAAATTACTTCTCGCAACTTAGCTCTATCCAATTCTCCATTTGAAGTTAGGATGTCTTTACCGAAATGATCAGCTATTTTGTTTAGCTCTTCTCGGCCTTTCTCAACCACTACTCTAGAAGCTATATCTGCATCAACGATAGTTATCCCAAGTCCTTGAAAAAGATCTGAGACGGCTGTTTTGCCACTCCCTATTCCACCTGTTAAACCAACAATCATCTCAGTGATATTATCAGAAGATTATTTAATTTGCTTTAAGTGGCGTGTGATTCACTAAAAATTCTATAGCAGCCGCCGCAAAAATATCATTCCTGTCTCCAGCCACCATATGTGCAGCATCTTCGATTTCAACAAATTCTGAGTGACTAATGGCCTCAAGAAAATCATTTACTTCTTTTTGAGTAAGAATATTGCTCATGGCTCCTTTAACTAATAATGTTGGGATTTCAACACCTTCTGCAAAATCCTTTTGCCTTTCTTTATAATCTTCCGGCATGTCTTTGGGTCTAGAATCTAAAAATCTAGGATCCCAATGCCAGTAGTATCTTCCGTCATCCTTGAGCCTTAAATTCTTTTCTAAGCCTCTATTGTCTCTAGGTCTTTTTCTATGAGGTAAATAATTTGAAACTGATTTAGCTGCCGCTTCGACACTTTCAAATCCATCACCACCAGAATTCATAAAATCAACTATTTCTTGTGAGCCTTCAAGATTGGGGTAAAGACCTATATCAACCATTACTAGAGCCCAGCACATTTCTTTTAATTCTTGATCACCTGCAATGGATAAAGATGTCATACCTCCCAGAGAAGCTCCTAGAAAAGCTGCTGGTTTTTCAAGCTCTTGTAAGATGCTTACAACGTCTTTCTTATAGTTATCTATACCGTACTCTCCATCAGGATGCCAATCACTATCGCCATGCCCTCTTAGATCAATAGCTAAAACATGAAATCCACTTTTACTTAATTTCTCTCCTGTTTCTCCCCAAGCATGACGGGTTTGCCCTCCTCCATGCAATAAAACAACTAAAGGGTCAGACTCCAAGCCCCAGGAACTTGCTGCAATATTTAAACCAGAACTAACTTTAAATTTCATGGATATCTTTATTTTGGGAAAAGAAGTAAGGAATTGTTCCACAATTAATGAGAAAATCTATAAAAGAAATAAATTTTTTATGACAACCGCTCCAAAGACTCTTTTCAATCGACTCAAATATATAGGTCCTAGTGTGATAGTGACAGGTAGTGTGGTCGGAAGTGGTTCAATAGTAATGACCCCTCTACTTGGAGCAGCTGCTGGATTCGTTTTGCTTTGGTGGCTCCTTTTAAGCATGTGGAGTAAACCTATTATCCAGGCAGAGATCAGTAGATACATTGTCGTTACTAGAAAAACATTCTTAGAAGCCTTTTCTGACATGCCAGGTTTTAAGACGACTATAAATGGAAAGACCACTTCCTGGTTGGTTTGGTTTATGTTTATAGGGGTTATTCCATCGGTTGCAGGAATGGGGGGCTTGGCAGGTGC
>Ga0207992_1000052_pt1 | contig 72489 bp, 95 predicted proteins | sample ETN02SmetaG_FD_185788 | JGI IMG/M metagenome (GOLD analysis project Ga0207992, IMG submission 185788) | Marine microbial and viral communities from oxygen minimum zone, Eastern Pacific Ocean - ETNP2014F10-02SV255 (SPAdes) (version 2) | ecosystem: Environmental > Aquatic > Marine > Oceanic ...
GTCTCAGTACCCATCTCCGGGCTACTCCTCTCAGAGCCCGTACCTGTAATAGTCTTGGTGGGCCATTACCTCACCAACAAACTGATAGGCCGCAGTCCCATCCTACGGCGATAAATCATTTGGAACACAAACCATTCCAGGTATAGTGTTCTATCGGGCATTATTCTCAGTTTCCCGAGGTTATTCCCGTCCATAGGTTAGGTTGACTACGCGTTACTGAGCCGTCTGCCTTGTATTGCTACAATGACTCGCATGGCTTAGTATCAATCCGATAGCAGTCAGGTCCGGCAGGATCAACCGGATTCTGAATTTCTTTTCTTTTTGGTCTTGATTATTGAAGTACATTTGTACTTGTAAATTGGAATTGACGGATGCACATAATCTTCACATCTCAGATCTTGATCTTTTGATCAAATCCTCATTTTTGTATGCGTAACTGGAGGCCCATGAATCACAAAATGGTATATTACCATACTTCATCACAAGCGCCGCCTATTGCGTTACGTATGCAGAAGCCATCCAAGGCAGAATCCATATAAACCATGCGTGAAATTATACCTGATCGGTTCAAATTTTGAAATAATTACAATAAAATCCACGCTCAAAATGGCTTGAAAAGACAATTAATGGAATTTCAATAGTTAAAATGTTGTAATTGGTTTTGAAAATTGGTTTTGAATTATCTCTCAGAATATAAAAAAAAGACAAAGAGATCTGCTAAACTGTTTACAAAATCTAAAAAACTGCACATCAATGGAGTATCTCATAACATAAGATTTTTTGAACCATATCCATTTGTGGTAAAAAAATCATCAGGAAAAAATTTGATAGATGTTGATGATAACAAGTATACAGATTATTGGATGGGTCATTGGAGTTTAATTTTAGGACACGGTCCAAAAAATGTTAAAGAATCTTTGAAAAAACAAATTGAGAAAAGCTGGATGTATGGAACAGTAAACGAACAGACAATTTTGTTATCTGAATTAATTTCCAAAGCAGTTCCAGTAGCTGAGAAAATTCGTTATGTGACATCAGGTACAGAAGCCACAATGTATGCAATTAGACTTGCACGTTCAGTAACAGGAAAAAAAATAATTGCAAAAATTGATGGAGGATGGCACGGATACACATCAGATTTATTAAAATCAGTTAACTGGCCATTTTCTGAATCAGAAAGTAGTGGAGTTGTAAATGAAGAAAAAATAATTTCAATTCCGTATAATAATTTAGAAAAATCTATTTCTATTTTAAAAAAACATGCAAAGAATTTAGCTGGTGTAATAATTGAACCAGTGTTAGGTGGAGGGGGATGTATTCCAGCAACTCCAGAATATCTAAAAGGGATTCAGGAATTTATTCACAAAAACAAATCATTGTTTATCTTAGATGAAATAGTTACAGGGTTTAGATTTAGATTTGGATGTCTATACCCGACAATGAAATTAAATCCAGACATTGTAACATTAGGAAAAATTGTTGGGGGAGGAATGGCAATAGGGGTTATTTGTGGAAAAAAAGAAATAATGAAATTTGCAGATACAACAGGAAAGAAAAAATCTGAACGCTCCTATATTGGAGGAGGAACATTTTCAGCAAATCCAGCCTCAATGACAGCAGGTTTTGCTACACTAAATGAATTAAAAACAAAAAAATCAGCATATACCAAAATCAACAATTTAGGAGAATTTACAAGAAAAGAATTATCTAAATCATTTGATGGTAAAGTTGCAATTACAGGGAAAGGATCTCTGTTTATGACTCATTTTCTAAATAACGGAATTACAGAAATAAGAAACGCCACAGATGCTGCAAAGTGTGATAACTTGCAACTTGCAAAATATCATTTTAAAATGACGGCACATGATGGTATTTTCTTTTTACCAGGAAAATTAGGGGCAATTTCAAATATGCATACAAAAGCAGATATTAAAAAAATGATTACAGCGTCAGAGAATATATAATTTTCATGGATTAACATTTCTCTAAAAGTATGGAAAAGAAAAAGGAAAAAGAGACATCTGCTACAGGAAATCCTACTAAAACTTCAGCCAAAGAGCAAGAAGGCATGGTATTAGAAGCAATAAAGAAATTCAAATCATTAAGCTAAGCCAAACTTTCATTAGCAATACAAATAGGAGAAAACTATGGGGTTGTTTGGTTCTAAAGAAAAGCCAGAAGACATAATGTATCATGCCATGTCATTAATGGGTAAAAACCAACCAAAAGGCGCAATTTCTCTATTTAACAAAATTCTAAAACAAGATTCAAAAAATGTTGCAGCATTATTCAACAAAGGTTTAGCACTAAATAAGATAAAGAAATACACAGATTCTGTTACTTGTTTTGATAAATTAATAGAGATAGACCCCAAAGATGCCCAAGCTTACAATAATAAAGGAATTGCAATGGCAGAAATGGGAAACATTCAGAGTGCTGCAGAATGTTATGAGAAAGCAATTGAAGTAGACCCAAAATATGCAGCATCTTATTTTAACAAAGGTGTTCTATTAGACAAATTACAAGAACATGAAGAAGCACTAACAACATTAGAAAAAGCAATCTCTATTGATTCAAGGAAACCAAATGCTATGGTCTACAAAGGAATTGTTTTAGGGAAAATGAAAAGACATGAAGAAGCACTAAATTGCTTTCAAAATATTTGTAAAAAATATCCAAATAATCAAGATGCATTTTTTCAAAAAGGGGTTCAGCTTGCAGAGTTAGGCAAACATGAAAAAGCACTTGATGTATTTGATGAAATTTTGAAAAAATTCAAAGATAATGTAAATGTGGTTTATGCAAAATCCCGAAGTAAAGCTGCATTAGAAATGTATCCAGAGGCATTAGAATTATTAAAACATGCAATTTCAAGAAATCCTAAAATAATTCGTAAATGGGCAAAAGAAGAACCAATTTTTACAGTATTGCACAATAATGATAAATTTAGAGCGTTAGTAAAACTATAGAATTTTTTTACGAACAGCATCTATTCTAATAATACCTACCTTCTTTTTTGGCCCAATTAATCTCGCTTCAAATATTGGAACATATAGTTCAGTAATATCTCTTAGAACAAACTCTTCAGATAAATCCCGAACATCAGCTTCAAGCGGTTTTTTTAAATGAGATTGTAATTTCTCTAGGGCTGCATCATATGTCAATTCAGGTTTTTTGATATTTGATTCATTTTTTTCCAATAAACGCTTAGGATAATTTTCAATTGTTTTGGAATTTATTTTGAATGGGAATTCAATATCTCTTCCATGATGATCAAAAGTTAACTCATCTTCTTCTTCAACAAATACATGTTCTTCCAATTTTAAATCAATCTTGTTTTTACCTCGCTTTCCAGTAAATGCTCGTTTAAAACCAGACTTTGAACGGATAGGGAAAACACCATCGCCTAAAATAATTTCTTGGATATTGGAATCAACTGAAATGGAATGAGTCGCCTTTCTGAAATAATCTGCAACATATTTGCCAGATACCATCAAAATACATTCATAGTATAATTTCAAAGAATGTAGATGAACATCTTCTTTTTTTGGTCTTGACAATAATGACTTGAATGGAATAGTTTTCTTTTGTTCGATTATATCTCGTGCATCTTCTTCTTCAATTTTTTTTCTTAGAACTACAGTTTTTACATCATGAGTTTTTTTCAAATATATTAAAAAGTAGTAATTCCATCTATAAAACCAGTTCTGATAAGAAAGAGATAATAGATTTGAAATGATTAAAAAAATATGGCAACTGCAAAAAAAGGGCATATAGAAAAATTTCTAACAAACGCAGATAATGCAATTCAGGAAGGGATAAAAAAAGCAGATGAAATTCTTAAAGATGCAGTGGAATTTGGTGCAATGACTGCAAAACAAGCATCAAAAACAAGCAAAGAACTTCAAAATCAGGCAAAAAAAGAGAAAGCCATTTTGGAGAAAAGAGGAATTGCAAAAATTGCAGAAGGAATGACAGTTGCAAAAAATATCAGTTCAAATGCACAAGATGACTTGGAAATTTTAAAACAATTAGACAAATTAAGAAAGTCAAAAGTAATTACAGAAAAAGAATTCCAATCAAAGAAAAAGAAAATTTTGAACAGGATTTAACATGAAAAAGTCTAACATTTTTGGAACAAGTGATCAAAGAGATGTAAATCCAGAGTGGTTTACAAACAAAACATGGATGAAAGTTCTTTCAAAAAAAATAAAATCAAAAGATCAAGACATTTACCATGTTCATTTTGAAAATGGTTCAAAAACTAAACTTCATTGGCACAATGGAAATCAAGTTTTAATTGGGGTTAAAGGAAAAGGAAGTTTAGAATTATTTAGAAAATATGGTTCAAAAAAAACTGAGTTTAAAATCAAAAAAATAGAAAAAATTATACTCAATGAAGGAGATATTGTACACATCCCTGCAAAAACATTACATACGCACGGAGCAATAAATAAAAAAAATCCATTCTCACATATTGCAATAAACATCCTACCTAGAAAAAATGCAGAATACAAAACTACATGGTATGAATCAGATTTTAAAAGTAAAGTTTTCAAAATCATATAGAAATGTCATTAAAAAAAAGTTCAGAGATTAATTCAGTTAAAGGAAATGAAGGAACAACAATCAAGCAATATTTTCATCCAAAGGATACAAAAAATGAGATCAATTACAGTCTTGCTCAATTTACACTAGAATCTGGAAAAAAATCGAAACTTCATAAAATAAAATCTTCAGAAATTTACTATATTTTACAAGGAATAGGGGATTTAGAAATCAACAAAGAACAATTTCATTTGAAGAAAGATGATTCCATGTACGTTCCACCAAATTCAGAGCAATTTATCAAAAATACAGGCACAGTTGATCTAGTATTTTTATGCATAGTTGAACCAGCATGGAAAATAGAAGATGAGAACATTTTAGAATAAAGCCACCAAAACTAGAAGATAAAATTATTTTTAAGATATGACAAAGATAAAAGAATAGTGAACACGTATCAAGCACTCAAGACACTAAATGTTAATTCTAGTGCATCTCAAGAGGAAATCAAATCATCATATAGAAAAATGGCATTAGAATTACATCCAGATAAAAATATAAACAAAAAAGAAGACTCGGAATTTAAAAAAATTACAGAAGCATATAATATTTTAAAGAAAAATAAGACACATCAAAAAAACAATTCAAATCAAAATTATACAAAAAACGCCAAGACAAATTTTAAAAGAAAACCACAATGGGGAGCACCTGACGACGGTAAAATTCCGCAACAAGATTGGAATAAATACACACAAAACTTGGAAGAAGGGGATCCTAGTTTTTGGAAAGAATATGAAAAACAATTTTGGAAGGATTATAATGTACGTATGAAATCAAATGAAGAATTTACAAAATACGAGAGACATCCTACAAATAAATTTGAAATGTTTGTTGATGTAGATAAAAGTAAGTGTATTGGATGTTGTAGTTGTGAGACTATTGCACCAGATGTTTTTGAAATAAATAAAAAAAGTAATCTAAATCCAAAATCATCAGTAATTAATCAAAAAGGTGCAAGTAACAAAAAAATAAAAACTGCAGCTGAAACATGTCCAACTAAAGCAATCAACATAGATAATTTAGAAACAAAAGAAAGAGTATTTCCTTAATGGAGTTATTTTTGATGTTAAAAAATTAATTTTCGTTTAGAAATGTCTCAAAAGAAATGACGTCTCCACGCACTTTTTCTCTCAAGACATACTTTAGTTATACATCCATTGAATTTATGGATCGCTATCAAATTCTTCATATTCCAAAACATATCATAGATTCGTGGCTAAGTGAGATTTTATTTTTTGAATATAATCCAAAGTATGATTCTCATCATTGTACTCATAGATTATATTGATAAAAAATGTCGAATTTTTTATGAATTTATTCAAAAGAAAACCTGAAACTACAACGGGTTTAGTGTGTAGAATATGTGAAATGGAATTTTCTGATCCTGAAAGAACAATGAGACATATGGTTAAAGCACATTCAAAACCACAAAAAGCTAAAAAATAGAATCACAGATTAGAAATTTTTCCGTTTTAAAAAAAGGATTTTTTTGTTAGTTACAAACAACCATAAAGGTTGTATTTTTTAGAACCGCTTTCTAATTCCAATAATCACTACAGTAGGAATACCAAGATACATTCCCAAGTTTAGTATTATCAAAGATATTCCATAACCTAACACTTCTGATTCAGAATTCATATCCACATAGTTCAGAATTGATAAACTGGAAATAATAGGAGTAATTGCAATCTTTACTATTTCCTTGAAGACTAGATTCTCTCTTTGCATATCGGCAATTATAGGGGAGAATGAATAATAGACATCGTTGAAAGTATTCATGAATCTTATACCTGATTCTGTATTGAGTAATGTATTATCTCGTAATTCTCGTAATTGTTGAACTTCTAATGCCATCTCACTACCATATGTAGCTGTAGCTATGAGACAACCACCCCCTTCAGTTTGAGAAGAGTTATTTTGAGAAATATATTCTAGAGGTATTCGTTCATACACAAGAATTGTGTTTCTGCTATAATCTGTAACATATGCATTATTTTGTGAGTCCAATGCTATCCCCATTGGATATCCATATGTTTTAGAGCCCCATCCATAATCACCAATTCCAGAAAAATTACCTTCTTCATCAAAAATGTTGATTGGTCCATACTCTCCCCCTGTTGCAAAAATTAATCCAGTCGAATCCACAATTATCGATTCAGCTTGTTCAAAAAATGTTCCAATACCACCACGGTATTCTTGTTTTCCAAATTCAGTGATTTTATGGCCATTAGGATCATATTTCACTATCTTTCCAGGCTCAGTAGTGTAAAGATTTCCGGGGTCATCTTTCAATTTTAACAATCCCATATCCTCATAGTTCTTTAGAAGATTGCCGGATGAATCAAATTTTTTTACATCTCCAATAATATTTGTATCATCAAAAGGGTTTGCAATCCATTCAGTGATGTAGATGTTTTCTTGAGTATCTATGTAAATATAATGATCAATTAGGATATCGAAATCATCAATATTCCAAGTTTTAACAAGTTCCCCCAACTGAGAATATTTTCTTATTTCATCAACTTCTTCATCAGATACAACAACCAGAATTTCATTATTTTGATTTAAAAATAATTCTCCAGATAAATTAAAATCAAAAATAATAGTCCACAGTATTTCATTTGTAGTGGTTAATTTTATGAGTTGATTTGAATCAATTACATATAGATCATCATTAGAATCAATTACTATTCCTTGTAACATTGTGGGGGATGATTCACCTAAATGTTTCCAAGTTTCTTTGTATTGATATTGAAAATCAATACCAGTTGCATATACATTTGGAAATAATATAAAAAGTGAACAAACAGATACTGTTGCAATAATTATTACAGAGTTCAATTAATCACCTTTTCGTCTGTATGTTCTTCTAATTGTTTTTTTAGCCTATAATTTTTGTATAAATATTTGACCATCAAACCAATAACTATTGCAAACATAATTGCAAGAAATATCCCAAAATTTTCCCTATCTAAAAGTATGGTGCCCATTACAATTATTACCATAAATGCAATAATTTGCATTTTTGTTTTGGCGCTCATTGTTTTTCAGATCATATCTAAACATTAGAACTTTTTCATAAAAAAAATAATTTAATTCTATTTTGAATTTTTTTGTATATTATGTGTAAGAATGATTAGTACATAGTTAACTGTGATAATTAAGATCAGATTTTGCTTTATCAGACATAATGGATGCCATATAATGAAATGCCAACCCTATCATTGTTCCTGCAGAAATAATTGTTACAGAATCCATCATCAAAGAAAGTAATTCCACAATTCGTATACGTGAAAATGATTAATAAAAAAATACGTTGAATATCATTAATGATTTTCAAAGATGATACCAAGCTTTAAACAGATTTTTAATTTTATTAAAATAGAATCAATTGTCAATTTTTAAGGAATTTACATATTTACAAGTAATATGATTGCAGCACACACACCCATTAATGCATACATGTATTTTCTGTATTTCGGATCACTAGTTCTCATATCAATTCATCAGTATTTATCAAATTTAAGAATTGATAAAATAGATTTAGAATGAATCAAAATAATATCATCAAAAAATATGTTTTAGAGGGCTTCGTTACCTTTAGTATTCTTTTGAATATCAATAAGTTCTTCAACGTTTGTAACAAATATTTTTCCAAGACCTGCATTTGATTGAATTGCACCTACAACCTTTTCAACGTCAGCATCACTAGACAAAACCATCAACGTAATATTTTCTCCGAATTCTGGGTAATACAACCAATGTCCTAATTGATCAGGCTTTGGAGTATCCTTACCTCTTCCTTTTGTATCAAACACAGTCAACCCTGTAACATTAATTTCATGTAATGCCGTATTTACTGCATTTAATTTCTTTTCAGGAATTATCGCATCTATTCTTTTCATGAGTCATATAGGCTAAATTATTATTTAAAATACATACTAAGTTATCATATTCAGAACTTAGTTTTGAGAATAACTAAAAATAATATTTGTTTAGCAAAATGTTCTTCTGATTTTTGCTTTTTCTTTTTCATATTAAAAATAGATTCAGTATGAGCAAATGTTTGATCATAGGATAAATCAAATAACATTGCTTGCAAAAACATGTGATTTTCAGGAATTATTACACAAATATTTTTGAAAATATAATTATCTTAATGATTCCAATGGAACATCAGTTTTTCCTAAAACAACATTTCTGACTTTGACCATCTTTCGTGCAAGCATAAATCCAGCACCAGTCATACAACTACCAATTATCACATGTAAAATACTAGAGTCTTGTTGGGGGGCTACTACCATAACATATGCCAATCCTGCAATCATTAGTAAAATTCCAAAGCCTGCAAAAAGTGCCATCATTATTGGAACTCTTGCTGGAGCAGGAGGTAAAACAGGTTCTGAAGTTGGATCAATTACAGTTAGATCTTTACAAATTTGACAACAACGATGACGTTGTTTATTTTGAAATTTTGTAGTTAAGAAAAAGAACTCTTGTTTACATGAATCACATGTTCTTTTAGGAAGCGTGATTTTTCCATTATCATCAAAGTCTTGTCCAATGTCTTTCATACAAGTTTTACAAAAGTAACCAGGTACTCTCCATTGTTTTTGGAAATTATATTTTTTCCAACCAAGTGAAATGTTACAACCAGTGCATGAAGTCATCTATGCTCCCTCAGTTTTTTTCCCACTTAAGACTTTTGCAATTCCATGTCTTGCCTCAATGATTGGGAGGAAGATGATGAAGAATGATGCAACTGATACCCATATCACAGAGATTGCTACCCAGATTCCATAGGAACCTAACTCAAAGACATATCCAGATGCGATTAATGGCATTGGCCATACAATGATTAGTATGATTGTCATTAGACCTCCACCTCGTATACTGAACTTGAAGGCTTTCTTTAGAGTCTCTTCATCTTCAGTGATTTTGGCTGAATCGGCTGCAGACATTTCGACAAGAGTAATCTTGTCTTTAAGATCACTCCAGTTGAATGTGCTCTTTACTGCAAGGCTTCCAATTATTGCAATGACACCACCGGAGATGATTCCTGCAATGTTTGCAAATAGCATGGAGTAGTTATGTCCAAGGCTTGCCAAGTCAACAACTCCGCCATATTCTGGAAGAGATGCAGCTACCGCTACCCAAGTTGAGGTCGAGATTAACAGACCAATAACTGCACCCGCTGTGGCTGCAACTCTATTAGTTCTCTTCCAAAGTATAGTAAGCGCAATTGGGACAACGGCCGAACCAATCAAGATTCCCATTGCCAGATAGACAAAGCCGAGACTTAGACCCATTCCAAGTAGTATTACCGCAAGGCCACCCATACCAAGCCCAAAGCCCACAATCGTCGCCCTGGATACTTTGACAAGCTGCTTACCTGTGGCATTCGGATTCTTGTACGTCCTATACAGATCATAAGTTACTAGGGAGGATACTGCAATTAGTTCTGCAGATCCTGCAGAAGTAACTGCCATGAATAACATTGTTAATACCATAATTGCACCTACTTCACCCATTAGTGCAGTAGCTGCTGCTGGAACTACTAGACCCATTTGAGCTTGAGCTGGTGTCAAGTCTACATCAAGCGCTACCGCCGTCAGTCCCATAGTTGTTGCAAGTGTAAATGGAATTGCAAACCAACATGCACCTCCAAGTAAGAAGCCTTTAACAGTGGATGATGGTTTTGCAGCAATTGCTCTCTGCCAATATGCCTGGTCTACAAAGACTGTACCAAAGTTTCCAACTATGTTAATGATACCAAACATCAAGCCACCGGCTGATGCCATTGTCAAGAACGCACCTGCGGCATTGCCCTCAACGGGATTAATCTTTGCTGCTTCTACCAATTTATGGTACATGCCTTCAACACCGCCAGTAATGTCAGTGTTAATGTATACTGCTCCGACAAATGTCAATATTGTAACAAATATGATTATAGTGTGCATATAATCTGCAACAAAAGTTGCCTTAAGTCCACCAACAAGCGTGTAAATCATCACACCAACTGGGATTAAGAATGCTGCAAGTGAGATATCCATGCCTGTAAGACCATTGACTACAGCAGAACCTCCCAATAGAAGCATGGCAGTTACAATCATGTTAGTCATTAGTGCAAAGACTAGGAACACTTTGTGAGAGCCATTACCATATCTTGCACGAATAATTTCTAGGAAAGTGTGAGCGTTAGGTGCTTTACGTTTTAATTCAATAGCTAAAATTCCAAATAATAATACCTGAATTGATGCACCTGCCGCGTACCAAAATGGGCCACTAATGCCGTATTGGTATGCTACAGTTGATGATTGAAGTAAAGTTGCAGCCCATGTCCAGGCAGAGACAATAGCTGCAGCAGTTAAACCTGTTTTGATAGTTCGACCTGCTGTGTTAAACATCTCAGAGGTCTGACTAACACCAAGATATTTTTCCTCAATCTTTACTTCTATTGTAATAATTACAGCAAAGACCATTCCAAGTCCAACAACAATTGCCCATCCAATCCATTCAGGTAATGCTTCTCCTACTGCAAAACCTTCAGAAATTGCACCGGCGGCATAAACGGGTTGTGGAAAACTGGCTACGGCGGCAACCGCAATTAATGATACAATCGAAAGAAAATAGATTGATTTTGCCTTATCCACGAAATTCTACTAACCAAAAAATACTAAACTATTTTTGATGTATAATTCATTATATACTAAAAAAAATTTCAGTGAATTCGATCAATTAGTCGACGTCTACTAATTCAAAAAATAGATTTGAAATCTATTAAAACAAGTGATACAGTCTAGCTAAAGATAATGTAGTTGCGGGGTTAGTAGTAGTTATTTTTCCATCAACTTTTACTTCATAAGTTTCTGGATTAACATCAATGTCAGGAGTAGCATCATTATACAGCATGTCTTTTTTTCCAATAGAACGACAATTTTTCACAGGGAGTAATTTTTTGCCACATTTGATCTTTCTTTCAAGACCATCATCTATTGCAAGTTTTGATGAGAATATTGCAGATGTAGATTGAACTGCTTTTCCAAGAGCACCAAACATTGGACGATATAATACGGGTTCAGTTGTTGGAATCGATGCATTCGGATCACCCATTAAAGAATATGCGATAAATCCACCTTTGATAATCATCTTGGGTTTTACACCAAAAAATTGAGGAGACCAAATTACTAAATCAGCAAGTCTTCCAGATCTAATGGAGCCCACATAATCCGAAATCCCATGAGTTATTGCAGGATTGATAGTAATTTTTGCAAGATATCTTTTTACTCGAAAATTATCATTTCCAGAATTATCTTCAGGAAGACTTCCAGTCATTTTTTTCATTTTATCTGCAGTTTGCCAATTTCGAGTAGTTACTTCACCTACTCTACCCATAGCCTGACTGTCTGATGACATCATACTCAAAACCCCAAGATCATGCAAAACATCTTCTGCAGCTATTGTTTCACCTCTAATTCTAGACTCTGCAAAAGAAATGTCCTCAGGTACAGATGAATTAAGATGATGACACACCATCATCATATCAAGATGTTCTGCCAAAGTGTTGACAGTGAATGGACGTGTAGGATTTGTTGAAGATGGTAAAATGTTTGATTCGCCTGCAACCTTCAAAATATCAGGAGCATGTCCACCACCTGCACCTTCTGTATGATAAGTATGAATTGTTCTGCCATCAATTGCAGCAATCGTATCATCTACAAATCCACATTCATTTAGAGTATCAGTATGAATTGCAACTTGTGTATCAGTTTGGTCTGCAACATTTAGAGCAGAATTAATTGTAGCAGGAGTTGTTCCCCAATCTTCATGTAACTTTAATCCACAAGCTCCGGATTCTATTTGTTCAATTAATGCAGGTTCTAGAGAATCATTACCCTTTGCAAGAAAACCAAAATTCATTGGGAAGTTATCTACAGATTCTATCATTCTATGAATATTCCATCTTCCAGGAGTACAAGTTGTAGCGTTGGTTCCATCAGAAGGTCCTGTTCCACCTCCAATCATTGTAGTTATTCCATTACAAATTGCATGTGTTACTTGTTGTGGAGAAATAAAATGAATGTGGGAATCAATTCCCCCGGGAGTACAAATTGTATGTTCTCCTGCAATGATTTCAGTATTTGATGAAATCACCATATCAACATCATCCATAATATTTGGATTACCAGCATTTCCAACACCTACAATCAAACCATCTTTTACACCAATGTCAGCTTTGATAATTCCTAAAAATGGATCAAGAATTACTGCGTTAGTAATTACAAGATCAAGAGAATCATTTCTCAAGACGCCACTGGCTTGAGCTAATCCATCTCGAATACTTTTCCCTCCTCCAAAAACAGATTCATCACCGTACTTGATCAAATCTTTTTCAATTTCAATAATCAAGTCAGTATCAGCAAGACGGATTTTATCTCCAGTTGTCGGACCAAACAAGTCAACATAATTTTTTCTAGTAATGCTCAATGTCATGAATCAATACCTCGAAATCCTTGCGCTCTTGCTTTAGAAAATGCATCATCTTGCTTTTCATCAAGTGGACCATTTACCAATCCACTAAATCCAAAAACAATTCTTTTTCCAGAAAATTCTGTAAGCTCTACTTTTCTGCTATCCCCAGGTTCAAATCTAACAGATGTACCTGCAGGAATATTTAGATGAAATCCATATGATTGCTTTCTAGAAAATTCTAGTGCCTTGTTTACTTCAAAAAAATGAGTATGTGAACCAACTTGGATTGGTCTATCACCAGTATTTTGAACGATTAAAGAAATGGTAGATTTTTCAGAATTTGCAATGATTGGATCATTTGAAATAAAATATTCACCAGGAATCATTTCAAGGTTCACCTATAGGATCATGAACAGTTACCAATTTTGTGCCATCATCAAAAGTAGCTTCTACTTGTATCGAATGAATCAATTCTGGAACTCCAGGTAAAACATCATCTTTTGTAAGAACTTTTTTTCCAGAACTCATTAATTCTGGAACTGTCCGTCCATCTCTTGCACCTTCTAAAATATGATCAGCTAAAATTGCCATAGTTTCTGGATGATTTAATTTTAGACCTCGACCTTGGCGTTTACGTGCCAATTCTGCGGCAACAAAAATATTTAATTTTTCTAGTTCTCTCGGAGTTAACATCAACAAAAGTCATAATCAATTAACTGTATTTAATAATTCAAGAATAATTGGGAAAGTATAACTTAATCATTGGGACTATATGATTATGATTAACATTAGTTCGGTTATAGGGAATATTTTCAGAGACGGTGAACTCCAAAAATTAGAATTTGAAAAAATAAAGATTTCACGAATAGAATTGGAAAAGAGGATTTTAAGAAGACAAACAGACAAAGGAACAGATGTAGGAATTACTCTTGATACAGGGTTCCATCTTCATAATGGTGATGTAATAGGTAATGATGAAACAAAAATTCTCATAGAGCAAATTCCAGAAAAAGTAATTTCGATCAAATTAAAAAAAAATAGTCAAAATTTAGCCACATTACTAGGTCACATCATAGGTAATAGACATAGACCAATTGGTTTTGAAGATGGGGCAGTGTTATTCCCAATCCAAGCAGACTCAGAGCTAGAAGTATTTGAGAGATTATTCAAAGAGATCATAGAAGATATTGAATTGGAGATAGAAGAGAAGTTATTCTTACCACATACAAGTGCTGATGTACATGAACATTGACGAAATAAATGAAGAGCTTGCAGTGATGCAACTTTCAGATTCATTTTTTCCAACAGGTCTTTTTGCTACTTCAAATGGATTAGAATTTCTTTTTTCAAAAAATCAAATCAAGGGAGCAGAGGATTTAAGAAATTTAATCAAAATAAACATTGAACAGCAAATTGGACCATCAGATTGTGTTGCGCTTGGGAATACATTAGAAAATGCAGGCAACAAAAATTTTGAAAAAATAATTCAAACTGATGAAATTTCATTTGCCATGAAATCAATCAAAGAAATTAGAAACGCATCAGTCAATTCAGGAATACAGTTAGTGAAATGTGTATCAGAATTTGTAAAAGAAAATGAAATTTTTGATCAATATCAAAAAGCAATCAAAGAAAAAAAGGTACACGGAATATTTCCAGTAGCATTTGCAGTTTGTTGTAGTGCACTAAATATCAGAAAAGAGAAAAGCATGACAATGCTACTGTATGGGTTTACAGTAAGTGTTGTTGGTGCAGCATTAAGATTGGGATTAATTCAACATTTAGAAGGTCAAAAAATTATTCATGACGTAAAACCAATAATCATCGAGACAATAGCGAAAAATTTTGATAAATCAATTTTTGATATGTGGCAATTTGCACCTCAATTGGACATAGTACAAATGTCTCATGAAAAGATGGATTCTAAAATGTTTATAACATAAAAATTAATTTTTATTTTATGAATCATATTCCTCGAATTGGGATTGGAGGTCCAGTAGGCTCTGGTAAAAGTATGTTAATTGAACGACTTGTTCCAATGTTAGCTAAAATAGGGTATAGCATCAGTATAATCTCAAATGATGTCATTTCTAAAGAAGACGCAGATAGAATGAGGACAAATCTAGCCACAAAAAGAGGTTTGTTGCCAGAAAATATGGTAATTGGACTTGCTACAGGTGGGTGTCCACATACTGCAGTACGTGAAGATCCTTCAATGAATCTCTCAATAATAGAAGAGATGGAAGAAAATCATCCAGAATTGGATTTAATTATAATTGAAAGTGGAGGAGATAACATAACAACAACATTTAGCCCAATTCTTGCAGATTATTTTATGTACATTATTGATGTTGCAGGAGGAGACAAATATCCAAGAAAAGGAGGATTAGGAATTGAGAGTTGTGATCTTTTAGTAATTAACAAAATAGATCTTGCTGAATTGGTTGGAGCCAATTTAGAGATTATGAAAAAGGACGCAGAAAAGATTAGAAAAGAAAAACCATTTGAATTTATCAATTGTAAAACAGATCAAGGAGTAAAAGATATTGTAGAGCACATCATACATGATGTGTTATTTGATTTACCACCAAAATCAATCCGTTCAGAAAAGGTGCAAATTTGAATAAACTGGATTTTGTTTCAGATGATATTCCTAATGAAGTACAAAAATACAATTCAGAAATAAAACAACTAGAAGTTGGAAAATCAGGCAAAGTAGGAATTTTAGAAATTGAGCTAAAACAAGGCAATAACAAAACAACAATAACAAAACAATTCTCCCAGGTGCCATTACAGATTCAACGTGCAATATACCCTGAAGAATCACTTCCAGGAATGGCGTATTTGTATATCATTTCACCGTCAGGGGGGATTTTACAAGGGGATAGATACAAGATAGATGTAACACTAAAAAATAATGCAACATCTCATATTACCACTCAAGGTGCAACAAGAATCTACAGTATGAACTCAAATTTTGCATCACAAATTACAAACATTACCGTAGATGATAATTGCTATTTAGAATACATTCCAGATCAAATTATCCCATATCAAAATTCAAGATACTATCAAAAAGTAAACTTGAATGTACATGACAACGCAACTATGATTTATTCGGAGGTTTTGGCGCCTGGAAGAATGGCGATGAATGAATATTTTGATTACGATATTTGTTATCTTAGGACATATTGTAAAAATCAAGAAAACCAGTTCAGATGCCTAGAAAATATGAAAATAGAGCCCAAAAATCAGAATTTAACTAGTAGTGGTGTTTTGGGCAAATACAAAATCGTGGGTACAGTGTACATACTAACAAAAAAAGAATGCATCTCAGAACTTGAAAATATGATTAATGATAATTTAGAAAAATTGGAAGAGGTTTCAATCGGTACATCAATTCTACCAAATGAATCAGGGGTTATTGTGAAAATTTTAGGGAATAGTACAGAAGATATTTTTGCAACAATTTACAACACACTTAAAATCACTAGGAAGAAAATCCTAGGAGCCAAATTTAGTAAAATAAGAAAAAATTAAAACAACAAATCCATTAGTCCAACTTGATAAAATATACTTAATCCAATAATAAAACTAACAATCCCAGTAACCATTCTAAATAATTTGTTTAAAGATTTTGTTTTTGAGCTAAAAGCAAAAGGTAATCCAATTAACCCGCCAATAACACTCATTCCAACAATAGAACCAAAACCAAATAACAAAAAGAACATCAAAGATGTTTCCAAGGAATCAAAATACATTACAGTTAGTGCAACAATACTCCCACTTCCAGCCAGGCCATGAATTAATCCAATAACATATGATTTGTGTTCATGAGAATGTTCAGAATTAAAATGATCGTGAGAATCAAAATGAATATGACCATCAGAATGGGTATGAGGATGTTTATGTTTAATTTTAAAAAATTTCTTGTTTCGAAATGTTGTAATACCAAGGAAAATCAACATTGCACCTACAACTAATTCAAATCCAGAAAAGAGTTCATCATGAATTGAGATTGCTAAAAATGAAGTTAGTAATCCAATTGCAACAATAGTTGTAGTGTGTCCTGCACCCCAAAATACACCAATCAAAGAAGATTTGGCAAATGCTGATTTTATAATATTTTTTGTGGAGTATTTCTTAGATTTGATTAATTGTGTGCCTACAGAAGCTATATGATCAGGCTCAAATGCATGGGCAATACCCAAAAGAAGTCCAAGTCCAACCATCAAAGCAGGAGTTAGATTTTCAACACCAGAAATTAATTCTTGAAACAAGTTTTTACCACCACAGATAAAATCAATTATGAAAGTATAAAGAATTTCAAAAAAATAGATTTTGAATATATAGTAGATATCGACTAAAAATCATTAACTAGTATTTTAGAAAAGATAAGAGTATGATTCATATCAAATATTATATTTCTAAAAATAGAGATTTTAATGAAATTCAAGTTGCTAACAAAAAAGAAAATGCTTTTAAAATAATTTATCAAATTATCAATCAAAAAATTATTGAAAAACACCCACTAAGCTTAGAACAATTAATCATTTTTTGTAGTTTTAAAACCATAAAAAAAATTAGAAATAAAACAAACTATCAAGAAATACAAAAATATTCAATTAAGCAATTTCTAAAGAATAAAAGTAATTTGAGCAATTTAAAAAACATCAAAGAAATGACAATAGAAATAATGATAGATAATTTTCCAAAAAATGTAATTAAATTTTCAATATAATAAAATAATCAATCTATGAAAACTACAGGCTTTTTGGTAAGATTTACTACTTGTTGAGAAACGTGACCCATTGAAGAATCAGATTTTCCAATTCCAATTTTGCCCATAATGATCATATCCACATTCAAATTATCTCCAACTTCTACTATTTTTGCAGAAGGATTACCAAGTTTTACAATACGTTGATAATCACTAAGTTGTTTTGGAACAACTATGCTTCTAAGAATTAATCTTCCTTCTTCTTGAATTTGAGAATACAATGCTTCATCAATATTTTCATCATCTTCATCTGTCCACTCAATTACATGTAACAAGTAAATTCGGACTTTACTCATTCCTTTGAATAAGTAACTTGAATGGTGTAATGCACGCAAAGAACTTGCAGATCCATCTACAGGCACAAGAACACGCATTATAGGCGCATCCTTAGATAAATCATTAGATGAATTATATGAATTTTCTAATCCAATATCGGATTCCACATTTGCCTTGTGAATAATTTCAGCAATACTTTTTCGAGCTTCAATAAATGGTAAAATTATTAGTACCGCACCAGCTGCAGATGCCCAAACTATTGCAAGAGTGATCCAAAGAGAAAAGGACTGTTCATCAAAAACAAAATTTGACAGAATAAATGTTGCAGGCCAAACTATTACAAAGAAGATAGATATTGAAAAACCAACCTTAATACAAAAATTCAGAGAACGTTTCAGGTATTGCTCATCAGTGTCACGTTTTAACATAGAACGTACCTTATCATCAACAACAAGGATTTTTTGGTGCATGATTCCAAAGTCAAAGTTTTCAGGTTTCACCAAACTACCAAAAATAGTAATTAAAAGACCAGTAAGAATAGATGCAATATTTCCATACAGCAAAGGAATTTGATTTCCAGTTGAAGCTAAAGTAAGTTCTCCAAACATTGAATTTGCAGTAAATAACCAAGTTGTAATACCACAAACAAGACCAATGATAGCACCAGAAGTAGCTGCAATTCTATGAGTTTTTTTCCACAATATTGCAAAAGATATTGGAGCAACTGCAGAACCAATCATTATGCCCATCATCAAATACACATACTGTAAGCTGACTCCAGACTGATACAGCAATAATGTCAAAAATCCCATACCAATTCCAAAACCTAGAATAGTCAATCTTGAAACTCTAATCAACTCACGACCAGTTGCAGATGGTTTTAGGTAAGTACGAAATACATCATAAGTTACAAGAGATGAGACACTCACTAATTGTGATGAGCCTGCTGCAGTAACTGCAGTAAACAAAATAGATAAAATTAAGATTGCCCCAAAATCACCCATTAGATTTGCAGCAGCAGTTGGAGCAACTAGTCCCAATCCAATATCACTTTCTGGAAGTGTAACACCAGTGGCAATTGCAGCTAATCCCAAGGTAGTTGCAAGTGTAAATGGAATTGCAAACCATGCTAGTCCACCAATAATGAACCCACCAGTAGCAGCTTTTGGTCGGGCAGCAATTGCTCTTTGCCAATAAGACTGATCAACAAATACTGTACCAAAGTTTCCAACTATATTGATAATACCAAAAATTAGTGCACCAATTGATGCTAAAGTAAGATAGGTTCCAAATGCATTTCCTTCAACAGGTTGTAAAATCGATGCTTGAGTTAATTTTTCATACATACCGGAAATTCCACCAATTTCTGGATTTAAGAAATAGATTGAAGTTACAAAAATTAGAACAGCAATAAAAATAAATGAAGTATTCAGATATTCTGCAAAAAATGTAGCCTTTAATCCACCAAAAATAGTATAGACGATGATACATGCAGGGATTAAAAATGCTGCAAGTGTGATATCGACCCCAGTTAATGAGTTGATTACTGCAGCCCCTCCTAATAGAAGCATAGCAGTAACAATAGTATTAGTCATTAAACCAAAAGCTAAGAAAACTTTGTGAGGATGCTTCCCAAATCTAACATAAAGCATCTCAGGAAAAGTATGAGTCATTGGAGCTTTACGTTTTAGTTCAATTGCAAGAATTGCAAATAATATTACTTGAATAGATGCTCCGGCTGCATACCAAAATGCACCACCCAATCCAAACTCATAGGTAACAGTCGAAGATTGTAAAAGAGTTGCAGCCCAAGTCCAGGCAGAAACAATAGAAGATGCAATTAATCCAGTTTTGATGGTTCTGCCAGCAGTGTAAAACCATTCAGATGTTTTCCTAGTTCCAAGCCATTTTGTTTCAGCTTTTACCATTAGAATAACAGATAATGATAAAATCACACCCACTCCAATCAAAAGTAGATAGCCTATATTTTCAGGCAAAATTGCACTCAAAGTAATAAGAAAACAACTGTCTAGTATTAAAATAAAATCATAGAGATAATGTGAATCAAGTACTTAAAGAGATTAAATAGTTCAAATAACATCATATAATATGGTTGACCAAATTGATGAGCTGATAATTTCAGCATTATCTCAAAATGCCAAACAAAGTACATTTGAGATATGGGATTTTTTGAAAAAATTCAAAATTAATTTGACTGAAGACGAAATTGAATCAAGAATTTCAAAATTAGAGTCAGATAAAGTAATCAAAGGATATACAATTTCAATAGATGCAAAAAAAATGCCTCACAAAGTTATACGAGTAGATCTTGTGACATTTAGAACATCACAATCTTTACCTAAACGAATGGATGGTTTGAAGAAATATCTCAGTGATGCACCATTTGTATTGTTTTCTGGGAAAACAAGAGGAGGGTATGATTGGATTACAATTAAATCATTTTTGTCAAATGATATGGCAGATGAAGAAAATGATATTTATAGAAATTTGTTTGGAGATATTATTCAAACATATGAAGTATATGACTTTGTGCCACAAACAGATGCATCACTATATGCATTAACATATACAGAAAAAGAATACAAACAATTTCTCAAAGAATGGGCTCCACCATTTATTGGGAATTAATATTTTTAGAAACAATTTTTTTGAAATGTATTGTTTCATCAATCAAAGAATGAATTTTTAATCTAAGATTCATTAGAAATTTTATAGATTCCAGTTTTTGTTTACGATTTTTTATTTTATGAGCATCTTCAATTAAATCATCAATTCTAGAAAGAGTGATTTTCAAAGTAAGATTACCCTTTTTTACCAAATGTAATGACTTTGATGCGGAATTATCTTTTTTAATAATTGGTTCTAATTCAGACTTCATCTTGGTTTTTAAAACTCTAATTTGTTTTACAGTCAATTTATTGTCAATTATTTCATTGGCAAGTTCATCTTGATTTGAGTTATCAACATGAGTAACTTCTAAGGCTTGACTAATACTTAGATTATTTTGAAGTAGTTTTTCTTTTACAGTATCAGGGAGTTTTAATAAATTCATTCTATGAGAAACATATTCCTCACTCTTACCAATTTTTTTGCCAAGATCACCCACACCTCCCCAACCAAATTCATTAACATATTTTTGATATGCTTCGGCTTCCTCAATAGGATCCATAGATTTTCTTTGAATATTTTCTGTTAACTGAATTTCAAATGCCTGTTTATCAGAAAGGTCTCGGATTTTACATGGAATGAATCTCCAACGAAGAGACTTACATGCTGCAAATCTACGATGACCCGCAACTAGTTCAAATCCATGATCTAGGGGTCTAATTACAATTGGTTGTAACAAACCATGTTCAGAAATACTTGTTTTGAGACTAGTTAATTCAGGGGATTTTGATGATAAAGTTTGCCTTACAGCTAACTGAGATGGTGTTATCATACGTAATTCAATTGGTTCAATTATAGAGTTATCAACTTGTTCCAACCAACGTCCCCTATGGCAATAAACAATCATAGTATTTAGCAATTTTATAAGAAAATTTCCGAGAAATTGTTTCTAATTTTAAAAGGATTCCATCACTAAAAAGTTAATCAACTAAATGAATCTGATGTATTACAATGAGTGCAGGGGGCAATCTAATATTTTTTGGGGTGGTAATTCTCATTTTGGATGTTTTGATATTTTCAGGGATGTTCCCTTCAAAGTCATTAAATGATCCCTCTCTTCATGAACCATTTTTACTTCTTCCAGTTATTGGAATTGTTTCATTTATTGAATTACTTTCATTATTTTTAACAGGTTTAGGATTGATAATATTCTTTGGCGGTATTGTAACACTTAGAAGAAAGAAATAATCATTTTATTTTGGCTTAGTTTTATCTTTATCATCATCTTTGTCTTTTGATCTGCCAAAAAATTTTTTCAATTTACTGAGAACTTGATAATCTATTTTTATCATTCCACATTTTGGGCAAAATTCAGAATCTTTCATTTCTGCGCCACAGTAAGAACAACTCATTCTAGAAAAATATGTTACTCGACTTAGATAAGACTGTCTATAAAACAAGAATACTTATCTAATTCAATTTTATTTTTCTAATATTGAATAAAGAAGAAAATGAGTGGATAGAAAAAATACAGGAAGAAATTAAATTATTTGTAACAGAATTCAAACCCATATCGGATGACAATATTGCAGAAGTATTAGACGGAAGATTACATTTTGCAGTAAAAGACAGACTTGAATATATGACCCGAGGTGCAGAGATAACTGTCGGTGAATCTGCAAAAATACTTTTGAAAGATATAACCGACTATATCGAATTTAATTGGCAAAAAAAAGATACAAGTAATTTTCATCAAATATCTGAAATTCTAAATAAAGAAGAAGGATTAAAGAGAGAGGGAAATTCGGACATATCAGATTTAGAGGCGGAAATTAAATTATTTGTAACAGAATTCAAACCCATATCGGATGACAATATTGCAGAAATCTTAGACGGAAGATTACATTTTGCAGTAAAAGACAGACTTGAATATATGGCTAGAACTGCAGACATGACTATTGGAGAATCTGCAAAAATACTTTTGAAAGATGTGAAGGATTATGTCGAATCTAATTGGTCAACAGAAGAATTCAGTAAATATGTATAAAAAAATACTATCCGTATTCTAATCTCTTTTGAGATTTGTGTATTTTTAAAAAGGGATTTTTTTGTTAGTATATAACATAACGGCAGAGTGAGTTTTTTAGTGTGATATCTACTAGATTATCATGGTTAATTCAGATCAATCTGATAAATATGAAACAATATCAATTGAATCAAAAATTAGAGAAGGAGTTTTTCACAAAGTCGTTAAAGATTTGAAAAGTGGAAAAGCAGTTTCTTGTTCTTGTAAATGTTGGAGTAAAGGAAACAAGCCATGTTATGGCATGAGAACTATTGGTTACGAAAGTTGAGGCGATTATACCCAGAGTTTCAATTAACTTCTTGTTCTCTTTTTAATAGTTGCAATTTTCTTTGATGACCTAGATTCTTTTGTTTTAGAAGTTGATTTAGAAACCTTACCTTCAGTTTTCATACTTTTTCCACTACGTCTAGCAGAACGGGATTGTTCGGCTCTTATTTTTTGCTCGTCTTTTGCCTTTTCTTTTTCTTTATCAGTTAATTTTGCTCGAACCATACATCATTCTAGTATACCATTTAGTTAAGCATGATCATACAAGATTTACACTCAGTAGACAATCTTATCTAATTCTTAGTTATTTGTGAATGTATTATGGCTTTTACTAGATGTGGCAAATGCGGAGAATCGAGGTTTGATAAAAAAGCTAATCGTTGTGGAAATTGTGGCCATCAAATTACAAAGGTTGCTAAGTCATTTGAATGAGATTAAACCAAATAAGCGGGAATCACAAATAGGGAAAATTCTAACTGATGCTGAAATAAGATTCAAGTTTCACCGTGATGTAGACTACCAAACTCTTCAAGAAAAACATAGAAAAAAAGAAGTGGATATTTTCATCAGACCTAAGAAAATCATTGAACATAATGGAACATACAACCATGCAGATCCTCGAAAATTCAAGCCTGGTGATTTAATTCGAGAGCATGGAAAAATGGTCAAAGCCAGTGACATATGGAAAAGAGAGAAAATAATTCTCAAACAAATTAAAAAACAAGGGTACAAAATTTTGGTAGTTTGGGAAGAGGATTTACTAAATAATACTGAAGAAACTACAAAAAAGATTCTAAAATTTGCTAGATCAACATGATGCGGCTCAATTCAGATACAAATATCTAATTTTAAAAAAAGAGGTTTTCATTGTTAATATCCAACATTACGGCAATTGTGTTTTTTTAGAATTACTTTCTAAAAATGTAAAGAACAAATCTCCATCAAATTCTACATAATCATCAATGACTGTGGTTTCAAAATTAGTAAGATAATGATCATACACAGTTTCCTGTTCATGCTTTAGGGGAGTAGGACAAAAGCACATTTCAGCCCATTGAATTGTATTTGGTGCAGTTATTTTTGCACGCTTCATAGAATCTACAATTTCATTCCCATCGGGTTTTTGGTCCTGAATTGTACCATCAATTAGTTTCTGATAAAACTCGTCAAGATTTTCTTCAATATATTTTGCTTTTACTGAATAAAACACCATATTAGAAACTCTGGAATCGGATTTAGATAAACATGATCACTAACTGTTTGAGATGATCTAGTTTTTTAGTTAATGAGCCGATTAAATTTTTAATTTGTTGTACAGTTCTTCAATTTCATCTTTAGATAATGTTAATGAAGAATCAAACATTGAATGAATTGCACCTGCAGAATCATTTTTACTTCTTGGAACTAAATGAACATGAACATGTGGTACTTCTTGTCCAGCATCTTCCCCATTATGGATAGCAATTAAAGTTGCACCTGAAATTGAATCTACTTTAGAAGTCATTTGATTAACAAGTGAAAAAAGATCAGTGTTTTCTTCATGAGTCAAATCCTGAATTTTTTGATGATGATTTTTTGGAATTACTAGCACATGTCCCTTTGCCAGAGGAAAAGCATCAAGAAAAGCGATGGAGTAAGAGGTATGGGAAAGAATTTTTGCAGGAATTTCACCTGAAACAATCTTACAAAAAATACAATCCATATTATTTTAGATAGTTTTCAAAATATTAAATCATCTATTATGGTGAAACAATAGTTGCCCACGCAAGACCGTCACCAAATTTTATAGTAGCAGTATCTCCTGCTTGAAGATTACAATCATCAATAGTTTTTGGAATATTATCAACGGTTTCAACATAACATGTTCCATCATCATTACTCAAAATTACAACATCTTCAAACAAATCTTCACGTATCAAATGCCAAAAAGGGAAAACCATTGTAGATAAAACCAGACCTGCAATTACAAATGCACCAGTAAAAACTAATCCAGTTTTTTGACTGGAAGTAATCTCCAATTTACCAAGTTCCACCATCACCCGAATTAGGATCTAGTTTCTTTTCAGGTATATTGCCATGTGCCTTTTTCATATGTCGTTTCAATCGTTCAGGATCATGTAATTCAGTTCCACATGTATCACATTTTGTTTGATTTTCATTGCCTTTGTTACGTTTGAACAGACCCATCACATTATAAAATTGTGAAATACATTATAAAGGATACCAAATTTTTGATTAACTGTGACAGTAAAGAATATCACAATTTTAGGATCAGGAGTCATGGGCCATGGTATTGCTCAAGTTTCAGCTACAGCAGGATATAATGTAGTTCTACGAGATATCAAACAAGAATTTTTAGATAAAGCCATGGAGAAAATAAAATGGAGTTTAGATAAACTAGTTTCTAAAGAAAAAATATCCAAACAAGAAGGGGATGCAATATTTTCAAGAATCACACCAATAGTAGATTTGAGTGAAGCTGTAAAAAATGCAGAGATGATAATTGAAGTGGTTCCAGAAATAATGGATTTAAAGAAAAAAGTATATGCAGAATTAGACAGTGTAGCAGCACCAGAAGTAATCTTTGCATCAAATACAAGTACTCTGCCAATTACTGAAATTGCAAACACAACATCTCGTCCAGATAAATTCATTGGAATTCATTTTTTCAATCCACCACAATTAATGAAACTAGTTGAAGTAATTCCAGGCGAAAAGACATCACAACAAGTAACTGATTTGACTTTAGATTATGTAAAATCAGTAAACAAACAGGCAGTAGTGTGTAGAAAAGACGTACCAGGATTCATCATTAACAGATTATTCATTCCATTAGTTCATGAAGCATGTTACCTCAAAGACAGAGAAAATCTATCTCTAGAAGAGATTGATTCTGCATTCAAATTGAATTTAGGATTCCCAATGGGAATTTTTGAACTAGCAGACTTTACAGGAATGGATGTAATTCATAAAGCAACTCAAGAGATGCATCTTAGAGATAAAAAAGTAATCAACCCACATCCACTAATTGAAAAAATGTTTGATGAGAAAAAGTTGGGACAAAAATCAGGTGAAGGGTTTTACAAATACTCTGATGACAAATATGAAAGAGTTGAACTGTCAGAAGAATTAGCAACTAAATGTAATCCAATTCAACTAGTTGCAAATATTCTAAACAATGCAGCATGGTTAATTTCTAATGGTGCAAGTGATATTGATGAAATTGAAAAAGCATCTCAATTAGGTCTAGGATTACGAAAACCGTTATTTGAAACAGCCAAAGAAATTGGAATTAAAAATATTGTAGATGAATTAAACAACTTGGCAAAACAACACGGTGAATTTTACACACCAGATTCATTGTTAGTATCTATGCAGTAATTAATTCTAAAATTTTTGTTACAGCTTCTTTAGGAGTTTCTACACCAATTATTTTTACATTTTCTCGATGATCTAAAAATCCATCAATATATGGGGAAATAGAACTAGGCAAATTCCGAATTGCCACCATTGGTTTTTTGGACATGTATGCTGCACAAACTTCAGACAAAGTACCAGAACCACCACCCACAATTATTACACCGTCAGCAGATAATGCATTAAGAAAATCACGAGTTAGCCCCATTCCAGTTGGAATTACAACATCACAATATTCATTGGCGTGTGTTGCATCATCTTGAGGAATAATTCCCACAGACAACCCATTCTCATCATGAGCACCATGCGATGCAGCATTCATTACACCACCTAAACCGCCAGTGATTAAAACAGAGCCAGATTTTGCAATTTCTGCACCAATGGCATAGGCAATTTTTTCATGTTCGGGAGTACAGCCATTTGTATTATTTCCAATAACTAAAATTTGTCGCTTCTTTGTCATAACTAAAATAAAAAAAATGGTTTGAAATGTCTTTGCTAAGAGAAAAAGATATTAGGAAATTACTAAGAGATTACCCATGGAAAACCGTTCAATGCCAGTATGTTTTACTGAAAAACAATACAAAATGATCGAAGAATTTGCCAAGAGAAATGGCATGCTAAATGCAAGTCAAGCTCTTGAAAAAATCTTAAACTAATAACTAATTTTGTTATTTTTATTTTGTTTACATTTATAGAATATACCGTATGACATGTTGTTAATGGGGTTATTTAGTAAAAAACCAACAAATTGTACAATATGCGATAAAGAACTCACCCACAGACATAAACCAAAAAAAGAGTGGAATCTAAAAGGCTCACTTTGTGGAGATTGTCATTTTGAGAAATCTAAAGAATACTATGAAGGAAAAGTAAGACAACCTTGTGCAGAGTGTAAAAATACTCAAAAAATTACTGATTTGTGGGAACCCAGATGGCAATGGGATATGGATGGATTATTATGCAAAAATTGTTTTGATAAAAAAGAAGAAAATTTTGGTAAAAAGAAGAATTTCTGTGCTTTGTGTGGAGGTAAAATGGGACTAATTAGATACAATCCAAAAGGAACATGGAAAATTGAAGGTCAGCTTTGTAGGAAATGCTGGGATGATAAAAAAGCAGAGTTTGGATAAAGTGGATTTTTTTAAAAAAATCAAATGTGATAAATGTGATAAAAAATTTTCAAAGCAAGAAGAATTAATGAATCATAAAGAGATTATTCATGGAAAGGATTTGCAATATGATTGCAAAGAATGTAAAAAATATTTCTCAAATATGGAAGAGATGAGAACACATCTACAAAAAGAACATAGTTACAAAAAAGGCAGATAATTAAATTGCTTTAACTGTTTTAACTACTGGAGGTCTAGATTTGGTAAATACTCTAAATCCACAGATACATTTGATTTCAGGTAAACGGGATAGTTCAGTATTTGAAACAACAGTTCCACATCTTAGACAAGCATAATTTACATCAAAGGCCTCTACAGGAGTTTCTTCTATTTCGTCAAAATTTTCTTCAACCATGTTAATCATCAAAATTTCTATAATTTAAGGATACCAAATTATGTCAAAGACAATTCGATGTATACATCATCAGGGATTTTAAGTCTCATTAGTTGTCTTATTGCTTTATCGTCAGCGTTGATATTAATAATTCGTCTATGCATTTTCATTTCCCATTTTTCATAAGTTTCAGTACCACTGCCACAAGGTGATTTTCTTGTTGCAACATGTAATCGTTTTACAGGAAGAGGGGTTGGACCTTTTACTTTAACACCAGTTTTCTTACCAATTCCCATGATTTCACCACACACACCATCCAATTTTGGAAGGCTAACAGAAGTGAGTTTAACACGGGCGGTTTGTGTCATTAAACTCGCCTAAGGTTTGTACTCTTCAGTAATTTCCTTAACAATTCCTGCTGCGATAGTTGCACCCATATCTCTGAGGGCAAATCTACCCATCTCAGGGAATTCTTTGAAGGTTTCAATACAAGTTGGCCTTACCGGTCTAATCTTGACAATTGCAGAATCTCCAACTTTTAGGAATTTTGGATTTTCTTCTTCAACTGCACCTGTTGCTGGGTTAATCTTTTGGAGGAACTCAGTTACAGTTGCTGCAACTTGTGTAGTGTGTGCGTGCATTACTGGAGTGTATCCAGGAGCAATTGCAGTTGGATGGTGAATTACGATAATTTGTGCTTTGAATTCTTTTGCAACATTTGGTGGTGCATCAGGAGTTCCAAGTACATCGCCTCTTTTGATGTCTTTCTTTTCAACACCTCTGAGATTAAAACCAATGTTATCGCCTGCTTCAGCAGATGGCATTTCTGTATGGTGAGTTTCAATAGATTTGATTTCACCAGGAGCGCCAGAAGGCATGACAACAATTTTGTCACCTGCTTTCATGGTTCCAGTCTCAACTCTACCTACAGGTACAGTACCAACACCGGTAATTGTGTAAACGTCTTGAATTGGAACACGTAGTGGTTTTCCTATTGGTTTCTCTGCTACTGTAAAGTCATCAAATGCTTCAAGTAGAGTTTTGCCAGAATACCATGACATGTTCTCAGATTTCTTAACTAAATTGTCTCCTTTCCATCCAGAAACTGGAATGAATGGGACAGTATCAACTTTGTAACCAACAGAGCGAACTAATTTTTCGCCTTTCTCTTTGGCAGCATTGAATGCATCTTCTTTGTATTCAACAGCGTCCATTTTGTTGATTGCAACAATAATTTGGCCTACACCGAGTGTTTTTAACAAGAATGCATGTTCTCTTGCTTGTCCACCTGCAGCAATTGCAGTATCGGTTTCACCTTCTTTTGCTGAAAGTACTAAGATAGCGGCATCTGCTTCAGAAGCGCCAGTAATCATGTTTTTAATAAAGTCCCTGTGACCAGGAGCATCAATCAAAGTAAAGAAGTATTTGGCTGATTCAAACTTTTGGAAAGCAAGATCAATTGTAATTCCTCTTTCTCTTTCGTCTTTAATATTATCCATTACCCACGCATACTTGAAAGTATCACCTTTTCCGGTCTTCTCGGATTCGGCTCCGTGTGCTGCAATAGTTCGTTCATCTACAACTCCTAGATCCATTAAGAAATGACCCATGGTTGTTGATTTTCCATTATCAATATGACCTGTAACAATCATGTTTAGGTGGGGTTTATCTGCCATATGAGACCAGCCATCAAAGGGATTTATTACTGTTATGAATTTTTGAAAAAAAAAGCACGTTTCTTGAATTTTTTTTAGATCAAATATTTTTCTAAAAGCACATAAATCACAGAGAGAAAAACATCTTCTATGAAGATCACAGTTTCAGTTATCAAAGCAGATGTTGGCGGAGTTGGCGGACATACAAAACCAAGTGATGCATTAATTCAAGCAATTAGAGACACAGTAAAAGAATCAGCAGATCTGTTAATTGATTATTACATCGGATATTGTGGTGATGATACTCACATTGTAATGTCTCATACTCACGGAGTAGACAATGAAAAAATTCACAAAATGGCATGGGATGCATTCATGGCAGGAACCAAAGTTGCAAAAGAAGAAGGACTGTATGGTGCAGGTCAAGATTTGTTAAAAGATTCATTTTCAGGAAATGTCAAAGGAATGGGTCCAGGTGTTGCAGAAATGGAATTTGAAGAAAGAGCAAATGAAGCATTTACAGTATTTGCAGCAGATAAAACAGAACCGGGTGCATTCAACTATCCAATTTACAGAATGTTTGTAGATTCACTAAGTAACACAGGATTAATTGTAAACAAAAATCTCGCAGGCGGAGTAATAATGAACATCATGGATGTTGAAGAAGGTAAAGTTGCAGCACTAGAATTATGGCAAGATAAACCAACAATTGAAGCTGCATTAATGTATCCAGGCAGATATGTTGTAGATACAGTTACCACAAAAGATGGAGAACCAATTCTTGCAGCATCAACTGATAGATTACACAATATTGCAGGAACATATGTTGGAAAAGATGATCCAATTTGTTTAGTTAGAACACAAAAAATGTTCCCAGCAACTGAAGAAGTTGGAAGTGTTTTTAATAATCCACATTATGTTGCAGGAAATACAAGAGGAAGTCACAATATGCCTTTAATGCCTGTAAAATTAAATTCTGCAGCTACAATCAATTTCTGTATTCCAATAGTTGAAGCACTAGTATTTAGTATGCATAATGGAAAATTCACAGGTCCATTTGATGGATTCTCTACACCAGATTGGGATTACATCAGAGAAATTGCAACAAAGAAAGCAATTGCAATTAGAAGTCAAGGCTTTATCCATCCAGCAACTCTAGTTCCATCAGAATTAGAATATGCAGAAGGATACAAAGCAAGAATGAGTGTTCTTGAAAGCAAGATGAAACCAATAGAAGGAAATGACTCTAGTGGTGAAAAGAAAGAAAATTACGAAGATCCTGATTAATATTTTCCAGAATCAGCAGCATGTAGGAAATAGTTAAATCAAAAATACACTTAATCAGATCACGCAATGAATGTGTTTCAAATCCTCTTTGATTGGAAAACATACATCATTACAGCATTAGCTGTGATCTCATTTTCAAATTTTATGGTAGTTCTATTTGGACAAACCATTCCAGGAATAGTATTATCATTTTTTAAAATAGCAGGCGAATATGTGGTTTTAGGAACAGTATTTGTATTTGCACTAACATGGCTTCTAAGAGCTAAACCACATAATCGTCCAAAACAATATTCAATAATTGCATTTGATGTATACGGTAAAATGAATTCAATTGATGGAATAAGAACTGAATTCAAAACACATGATGTTGCATGGAGTTACATGAAACAATACAAAAAAACATATCCATTGTTTAATTTTGCAATGGTATCACAACTTCCTAAATCAGACAAGCCAACAATCTTCAAATATATTTAAAATAAATTATAAATTCAGACTTTTATTCAGGATTAGACAAAGGATTAGAATGGAGTTTGCAATTTTATCTGATTCATTTAACAAAATGGAAACAACTAGAAAGAGATTAGAATTAACACAGTTTCTTGTAGAGTTGTTTCAAAATACACCTAACGAAGTTATTTCAAAAATTGTGTATTTACTTCAAGGAAAATTAAGACCAGATTTTGAAGGAATTGAGTTAGGAGTTGCAGAAAAACTTGCAATAAGAGCAATTTCAAAATCGTCAGGAATACCAATTAAAAAAATTGAAGAAGAGTATAGAATAGAAGGAGATTTGGGACACGCAGCATCAATAGTTTTAAAACAAAAAACACAAACAACATTTCTAGTAGAAGACATTACTGTAGAAAGAGTCTATGAAACTTTGTTTAAAATTGCAAGATTAGAAGGTGCACGTTCTCAAGACATGAAAATGAAATACATTTCAAGTCTTCTAAATGATGCCAGTCCATTAGAAGCAAAATTCATTTTAAAGATTTTGCTAGGAACTCTAAGACTAGGAGTTGCTGAAAATACAGTAATGGATGCATTAGCAATAACATTTTCAGAAAATAAAGAAAATAGAAAAATTTTACAACATGCATACAATGTATCTAGTGATTTAGGAAAAGTTGCTGAAACAATTTCTAGAAAAGGGCTCAAAGGAATTGAAGAATTTGAAATCACTTTATTCAATCCAATTAGACCAATGTTAGCAGACAGGGTAAAGAGTGAAGAAGAAGCTATAGAGAAATTTGGAGATGAATTTGCAGCAGAATACAAATTAGATGGGGAACGAGTTCAATTACATATTGAAGGAGACAAAGTAATTTTATTTTCTAGAAGTCTTGAAAATATTTCAAGTTACTATCCAGATATCATTGAGAAAATTCCCAAAACAATTCGGGCAGACAATATAATTTTAGAAGCAGAAGCAGTAGCAATTAATGAAAATACAGGGGAATTTTTACCATTTCAAGAATTAATGCATAGACGAAGGAAATACAAAATAGAAAAAGCAGTTACACAATATCCTATCACAGTAAATTTATTTGATGTTTTGTATTGTAATGGGAAAAGCTGTTTAGATATGGATTATAAAGATAGAAGATCAAAGTTAGAAAAAATTGTCAAAGAAGATAATTTTGTAAAATACATTCCAATGGCCATAGTCAAAAATGTAAATGAAGTAGAAGATGTTATGGAAAATAGTATCAATGCAGGTAGTGAAGGACTGATGCTAAAAATGCTGGATAAACCATATCAAGCAGGTTCAAGAGGAAGCCATTGGCTAAAACTAAAACGAGAATACCAAAATGAATTAGGAGATAGTTTAGATCTTGTAGTTATTGGAGGGTATTTTGGAAAAGGTAGACGAACAGGCAACTATGGGACATTATTACTTGCAACATATGATGAAGATGAAGATAAATTTACAAGCATTTGTAAAGTTGGAACAGGGTTTACAGATGAAAGTTTAGATCAATTATACCAAATTTTAAATCCAAAAGTTACAATCAAAAAAAATCCCCGAATTGACAGTGAAATGGAGGCTGATGTGTGGTTTGACCCAGAATTAGTCATCGAAGTAGTAGCATCAGAAATTACACTTAGCCCAATTCATAAAGCAGCAAAAGACAAAATTAGAAAAGACGCAGGTCTTGCTTTAAGATTTCCAAAGTTCACAGGGAAGATCAGAATTGAAAAAATAGTGGAAGATGCATCAACTAACGAAGAAGTAATCACATTATTCAAAGGGCAAAAAAAGGTTGCACATGATAAGAGTTTGATGTGATCATGCTCAAAAAACAACAAAAACCATAGAGGATTTAAATTACCTGAGATGATTGACATTTTGTTATGTATAGCGGAGAGCTTGAAGTTCAAGCAAAAAGAAAGGCTATCGCAGTTTTACAAGATGAAATCAATAGAATCCTAAATGCGTCTAGAGAACTTGCAACACTACCTGATCTCATGATGAAAAAAGAGAAAACAGGAATCAAGAATGCTTTAGAACAAATTTCAACAATAGAAGAAGAAGTTGAAAATCTAAGAAGAAAAATTACACGAGAAGTGGCAGATGTAGGAGGATTAATCATGAATAGAGAAAACCTCCTCAACACAGCATACACAATGGATGAAATAGCAGGATACATCACAGGCATTTCATTCAAACTCTCAAACGTGAAACCAGCAACTCTAAAAAGTGCAAAACTTGACAAGGATATCACAGAATTGATTCGATTAGTTGTAGACGAAGTTTACAAACTAAACGAGATTATTAGAAGTCTTAATACAAACACTGCAAATGCAATTGAATTAGCCCAAGAAACACAGACAATTGAAAGAGAAATTGATATCAAATACAGAGAAGCAACAATAAAACTTCTATCAGAAGTGACAAACACAAAAGAATTGATGTTAATTAAAGACGTAATTGAAGGAATAGAAGAAATGGCAGACAAATGTCAAAGAGTTTCAGATTCTTTCATATTACTAGCACTGAGCCTATAATCAAAAAAAATTCAATTCAAATTTTTACTTTATTTTAAATATCAAAATAAGATAGTTAGAGAATTCATATACGTTTAATGTTTAAGAAAAATCATGAAAAGTGAATTAATTGAAAATAGATTAATTGTTTGGAGTATTAAAGATTCACAAAAACTTTTCAGTCAAGGATATTATGGAAAACCAATAGGAATTCCAAAACCAAAAATTGAAGAAATTGATGTGCCATTAGTTTTAGATTTGATTGAAGGATTGTATCTTTTAGAAAATAAAAAAATTAGTATTACAAAAGAAAAACACAAAGTAACAATAGAACAGATGATGGAAATTTGTAAAAAAGAAGTTCATGAATTTGATAAAAAATATTTAGTTTACAAAAATTTTAGAGACAAAGGTTACATAATTAATCCAGGGATAAAATTTGGTTGTGATTTTGCAGTTTATGAAAAGGGACCAGGTATTGATCATGCACCATTTTTGATTCAAGTGTATAATAGAAGTGAATCAATTACTGCAACAGGGATAGTACTTGCAGGAAGATTAGCAACCACAGTAAGAAAACAATTCATTTTAGCAATCCCAAAAGGAAAAGACCACGTTGATTTTCTCGCTTTGGATTGGTGGAAAGCTTAGATAGATTTTATGTGGCCAGCAATTTTATCATATATTTCAAAAAGTTCTTTTGAAATTCCAAAAGCAATATGATTATCCCATTTACCTCTTATTCGTACTGCACCATCAGTTGGCTCCACATAGATTGTGGCATCTTTAATAGATTGTTTTGCAATTATCTCGTTTAATTCAACATCTTCATTTAGTTTAATTGCTAATTTTCCAGAACCATTCCACTCAACTTTTTCAATAGATTTTGTACCAAAGTGCCCCTTAGTAGTAAGATTAGTTTTTGCAACGAAATTTTTAACATCCCAAAGAAAAGGATCAACCCTAACTATGAAATGTGCTTGAAATCTATCTTGTGCGCCCCAAGGCAGTGGATTTGGATCTTGCATGATTATCCCTTTTGAATAATTTGAATTACGTCAATATTAGAATTTTTAACAATAAGACTACCACGATTAGTTACCATTCTAGGAGTTTGAGCAAAATATCGGCTGTAATAATCACCTTTTTCTACATCATCAGTTCCAACTTCATTAGATTCAGAAGAAACTCCAATTTCATTTAACATAGAACTAAATTTTTCAGGCCATGTTTGATAAACAAATGTATCAGGTTCTGTATCATGCATTATAATTCATCAATAAAACCCACAAATAAAGATATCAAGAAAAATATCATTTAGATCAATCGAATTAAATATTACACAAGATGGGATTATTTTGTAATGTTGAAATTCCAAGGTAAAATTGCTCTAATTACAGGTAGTGGAACAGGAATTGGAAAAGCCATTGCCAAAAAGTTTGTAGAGAATGGAGCAGGAGTAATAATTCTTGGAAGAAGAAGAGAGCCATTAGAAGAAACATCAAAAATGCTAGAAGAGATCATCGCTCAAAACAACAGCGGTGCAACAGTTGAGATTTTTTCAGGAGTAGATGTAAGTGACGAAACAGCAATGACAGGAATGTTTGATTCTCTAAAAAATGATAATGTCAATGTAGACTATATTATTAACAATGCAGGAGTTTCAGGACCTGTCACATGTTTTGCAAATGCACCTCTTGATGAATTCAAAAGTACAATTGGAATTCATCTAACAGGTACGTTTTGGGGTTCAGTTCAGGCACTAAAAGTAATGAAAGAGGGTGGAAAAATAATTACGATTTCAACATTCTTTACTGAAGAAAGACCATTAGAGCAAAGACCATATAGATTTAGAAGTCCATATACTGCTTCACAAGGTGCAAAAAATAGACTTGCAGAGGCAATGTCATGGGAATTAACAGATAAAGGAATAATTTCAATTGCAACAAATCCAGGTCCAGTACATTCTGATAGAATTTACAAAACTGTTTATCCAAAAGCAGCATCAGAATTTATGCGAGTTAGTGGATTTGAAGATTTAGTTCCAACAGAAGTTAATGAAGCAAGCAAAGAATTACTTCCATTATTAGGTGAAGATGAAAATATAATTACAGAAGGGATTGCAAAAGTAGCTGTAAAGTTAGCAAATGGAAAAGATGTTGCAAAACTAACTGAGACATTTACTAATCTATTAAACAAAATCCAAACAATTGCAGAAAAAGTTCAAAATAATACTTCACATATGATTGCAAATCAAGAATTTCTAGAACAGGTGCAAGTTGCAGAATCTGTACTCAATTTATGTGATGATAAAATTGCAAAAATTCTAAATGGAAAAGTAATTCCAGGAGACAGAGTATTTTATCCAGTTAAACCACATATAGGAACTTCAACCCCAGGAGTACACCAACCAGACTTTACCGGTAAAGCAGTAGTGTTTACAATTGATGCAACGGATAAAACAGATGCTGAAAGAGTTGAATTTTTAGCACAACATATTGAAAAGAACGGTGGTAAAGTAGCATGTTTCATTTCACAGTCAACACCAACAGATCTCCAAGAATACATCAGTGGAAAATTCCATTCCCACGTTGTAGATATCAAAAATCCTGAAGAAGTACAAAAATGGTTAAACACAGCTAAAACACACATTGGAGAAATTCTAGGAGTCATTCACATTACAGGAAAACTACCAGAAATTTCTAAATTAACTGAATTATCCAGAGCAGAATGGGATGAATTAACTGAAAAATTCATTTCAACTCCTGCAACCGTGGCTCAAAGAGCATTAGAACAATTTGTTCCAGGCGGAAGTAATGACCCTCGATTATACAAGGATGCAAAAGGTGCAATTATGATTATAGGTCCAGATTTACCAATTGGCAGAAAAGTTACAGGAACTCAAAGAGCACAAGTGGAAGTGTTCAGAGGTGCATTAAGACCATTTACAACCACCGTAAATCAGGAATTAAGTGACGTGTTGAAATCAAAAATCAGAATGTTTACAATATTTTCAGGTACAGTTTCAGGATCAGAACCAGATAATCAAAAAATTGCAGACGCATTTAATTTCCTCGTATCAGATAATTCTAATTCATCATCTGAAGTTACGTTTTGTGTTGATGAATCAAGATAAGAATTGAAAAAGTTTTCAGAATTTAGAGTTGGGGATACATTTTTTTCCACATGCAGTATTTCAGATAAAGAATTAGAAGAGTACTTGAATTTTTCAAGAATAAGAAATGCATTCTTAGAAGAAAAACAGAAAGAAAAACAAAAACTAGTTTCAGGAAGGGCAATTTTATCAAGAATGGAAGGAGAATTCACAAGATTAAGTCAGATTTATGGAAATGATATAATTTTTCTTGGAACTGACGGTGATGAGAAATGGGAGAATAGAAACACACGATTTCTTAAACCACTTTATACAGATCAAGTGTTAAAATTGAAATTTACAGTTTCAGAAAAAAAAGATATTGATGAAGAATTTGGGAAAGTCATGATAGATTTTGAAGGAACTGATCAAGATGATGAAAAAATAATCATATCAAAGAAGAATATTTACAGAATTAAAAAAGAACCGCCCCGTTGAGTTATTAAACATATATTTAATTTTTAATTCAATTGTTTTAGAATCATTTTTCAGATAATTTGGAAATAATACTACTCAATGACATATTTGTTAAAAAAAAATTTAATTAATAAACATATATTCAATTTTTTCATCCAATAATTAATGTATGATGAAAGTCAATAATTGTAATGTCTGAAGAATGTAAAGATTGTGGACACGAAGTGGAAAAGCATAATGTGCTAAAAGAACCATATGGACGTCTATGTATCAGTTGTGTGGATGGGGGAAATATGGATCCATGTAGACAATATACAGGATGATTGCCAAAATCAAACACAGGCTATTTTAGCAAAATAGCCATTTTTGTATCTAGAAATTTATAAAAAAATAAAACAAATACAGAGGAGCCGACGTGTCTCCTCCGCTATCAGATCAAAAGATCCAATGAACAATTTTCATTACAAAATATCTATAAAAGGATGAAAAATAATTTGTGGCTAAAAACTAAAAAATCCAGAATTTCCAGAAAGTGAATCAATAAATAATTTTCCAGCAGCAATTAAAATTACAACTGAAATTAAAATTTGTAAATATCTTTCTTTTATCTCTAAAGATAATCGTGCTCCAACTAATCCACCAAAAAATGAACCAATTGCCAATAAGCCAGCTTGAAGAAAATCAGGATGTCCCAAAATACTATGAACAATAACCCCAGACAATGATGCAAATAATAAAATTAATTGGGAAGTTGGAGCAGCTCTTTTCATAGCCATTCCCATTCCTACAACCATCAAAGGAACAAAAATTATTCCACCACCAATTCCGAAAAAGGAAGAAACAATTCCCGCAAAAAAACTTGCACCTATTGCAAAAACCATCATTTGTTTAGATAATGTTTTTTCTTTTGTCTCTAATTTTTTTCTAAGAAAAATATAAGCTGCTGAAAACACTAAGACTATTCCAAATAAAATTTTAAAGATTTCAGAAGAGACATCAGATGAAATAACAGCTCCTAAAACAGTTCCAGGGACGGTTAACAATCCAAGCTTTAAACCTAACGAAAATTCAATTCTTTTTTGTTTAGAATAAGATATTGTTGATGCAATAGCATTACTCAATGCTGCAAATAGACTGTTACTTGCAGCAACAGTAGGAGGGAATCCTAAAAAAGTCAATACTGGAACTACTATAATCCCGCCTCCTAGCCCTATCATAGAACCTAAAATACCTGCGGCAAATCCTAAAAGAATTAACCAGAATTGATCAATCATCGAATCTTAGCTTTTTTTTTAAAATTTAAGGCTTCTAAATTGAGATTATTCTTAGAATGGAATCCACAGTGACATTATTTTGTTCAACAAATCCAGATGTTACTTCAAGAACATAAACTGCTTGTCCTTCAGGTACAATACTTTGACAACTAGCAATCTCCAAAGGGGTTTTGCATGGAGGGACATCTTTTTCAATATGAACAATTTTTCCTGCTTCGTCAAACCATATCATATCAAGAGGGAATTGCATATTCAACATCCAAAGGGAGTAAAGTCCAGGTTTATCAAAAACAAAAATCATCCCTTGATCATATGGAAGTTGATCTTGAAACATTAGACCACGAACACGTCTTGGTTCAGTATCTGCAATTTGAACTTCAAGTGGAACATCATCAATCATTATTATGCCTCTAGGAAACTCAACAGATTCTAATTTACTTTCACTTGGAATAGACATTAAACCAACAACACCAATAATTACTGCAGCAATGAAAATCGGAACTAGTGCTTGAGTTCTAGTTGTCACAGATTGGTATATCTTTAATCCTTTTAAAAACTAAGATAGTTACATCACAGTTGTTTTAAAATCACTAATTGAGGACATAGTGTTTTGGGTGGCCTTACCAATATCATGAATTGTGGCACCATTGTATTTTTTATCAAGATAACGTCCTGCAACAATCATTGGGCCACCAATTGCACAAGTAATTCCAGTAGGTTCAGGTACCCATAACATCAAAAAACCAATTTTTTGGAGTTTTTTTCCAGGAGCAGGTGCTTTTTGAAGAGAGCCTAACGAGCTTGCAGTTTGAGAACTATCCATTTGTGCAATATCAGAATACAAATTTGCCCTACGTTTAGTAGATTCAGATATTTTTCTTAATTTGTCTAGTCGTGCCTTTAAAGGATCATTCATTCTACACTCAAATTTAAAAAAAAATAGTTAAGATTCAAAGATCAATAACAATCACTGACAAGTCAACAAAGGATAACAAAAAATGGAGAAAGAGACACCCAATTATACTAGAACTACTTCAAAAACAAAGAACCCATGAAAGATAAAAATTCTAAAAGATTAGATTCAATCAAAGCAGCCCATCAATCAGAAAGAACACGTTCCAGTACAAGAATGGAAGATTATCTAGAGATAATATCAGAATTAGTAGATTTGAAAGGATATGCAACAACACTAGATATTTCAAGATACATGAATGTTAAAGCACCAAGTGTGACCAAAATGCTTCAAAGATTAGATGAGAACGGGTTTTTAGAATATGAAAAATATCATGGAATTAATTTGACAAGTAAAGGATCACAAGTTGCAGCAGGTATAAGACAAAAACATGGTATTTTACTTGAATTCTTTGAAATTTTAGGAGTAGGGTATGATACTGCAAATCAAGATACGGAAGGAATTGAACATCATCTTAATCCAAAAACAATTAAACAATTAAGGAAATTTATTACATTTCTAAAAGCAAACCCAAAGATAATTGATAATTTTAAAAATCTCTGATCAATCTAAATCGATACATGATATATTCATCTAAAATTAAAATCTCTTTTCCAGTCATTTGAAATGTATAATTGAAGATGTATCAGATGAATGATAATCAAGTATCCCAGGATTTATCATTAGTTCTGCTGAATTTACTTTTGTCACGCTTAGAATGCTTTGCCTTGTAATTTAGCAGAAATATGCTACTAACAAATCCAACACCACTAATTACTAAAAGTGGCAATACTGCATCGCATGTATTCTCCGTACATGGAAAACCTACAGCAATAATTCCAACAATAGTTGATGAAATTAGTAAAGCCAAACCAACACGTCGTTTATTCAATAAACTACTAAATTTTCTATTAACTTAAGGGTATTGATGTCATTTGACAAATTGTAATCGAGATATTTTTTGTTGAAAGTTTTTCTTAAGCATTTGGACAATTTACAGTTGGATTGACATGGCATTCAATGCAAGTTTCATCACAACATTTGTTTGTTGTAGATTGAAAGACTCACCCACAGCAAAGACATTTTTTTCCATTTTTTTTAGAATACTTTGTTTGGCTACTTAATTATTCTGAAAATTTCAATTCCTAGGCATAAAATAGTAATTTAAGTAATCAAAATTGACAAATTAAAAATCTTTAAGAAATAATTTAATATCATTTTGAGATGAAGCAGTCTGTAAAAGATTTCTTGCAATATCAGAACGTTTAGGGATTTTAATTTGGCCTTTCTTCCCAATTCTTACAGATGTCACATATTTGCCATCAACATAAACATCAGCATGCATAGAAGTGAATTCCCTATCAACAGTTAGGAGTAATGAGGTCTTTGATTCTGAAAAAGTAAAGGGTAAATCATGAGAAATGTTTTGAGATTCAGGATCTTTTTGAACAACATCAACATGAATTTGAAGATATTTTTCAATTTCACTAATGTTTGATCCACCTCTACCAATTATAGATGGAATGTATTGTTCATCAACTATCACTTTAACTCTGTTATCAGATAAAATTTCAACTTGTGCACGAGGATCATATCTTTTGAAAGTATCCTTGATTTTGTCTTCTGCAAGTTTTTCTATTCCAACTTTTTGAACTCTTTTTGCAACAGGGACAATTACATTTTCTTCTCCAAACGTATAGATTTCATGTTCCAATACATTATCTGCAAAATTTCTGATTTCAATAACAGGTCTTGCTAAATCAGATTCAGTCATTCCAGTAGGCACTTTTACCTTTAATTCTAAATCATAGACCTTTTCAATTTGTCCATCTTTTACAAATACTACAGTATCCAAAACATTAGGAATTATTCCAAGTTCAATTTTTCCAATAAATCGCTGAATTGCATCCAATGGGGAGTTTGCATGAACCACCCCAACCATTCCAACTCCAGTTAATCGTAAATCAGCAAAAGTCCTAAAATCTTCTCTACGCCTTACTTCATCAAAAATGGTATAATCAGGGCGAACCAGTAATAAAATATCTGCAGTATTATCAAAACTTCCATCTAATTTACTGTATTGAGTAATTCCAGAATTAACTTGTAAATCACGTGGAGATTCAAATGTTTTAACAATTTTTCCACCAGAATGGTAAAAATTTGCAAGTCCCGATGCCAAAGTACTTTTTCCAGAACCAGGAGCACCAGAAATTAGAATACCTTCAGCTCTATCAGAAAAACGTTCCATTAATTTTTCAGAAATTGAATAGTCATCTAAAGATAACTTTACAATTGGATGCACAATAGTAATTTCAAAGGATTCTGAAAACGGAGGATGAGTAATAGCAATTCTATAATCATCATGTTGAATTACAGATGCCCCATTTTTTGAAATTTCAACAGTACTAGAATCAGAAATTCGAGTAACGTCAAATATTTGAGTGGAGATCATCTCCAAATAATCTCGTGAAAGAACTTCATCACCAAGTTTAGTTAACAAAAAACTACCAGGTTTACCTCTTTTCCCCAAAGGATGTTGATTTTCTTTAAGATGAATACTCATTGTTTGTTCATCAAAAAATTTTAAGAATTCTAATGATTCATGTTTAATTTCGGGTTTAAGAAAGATAGATTCTACATCTTTTGCCTGTGCAACTAAATATTGTACTTTATCAGAAGTGTAAAGAATTGCATCATTTTGTTTCGCGACATCTGTAATAAGAGCATCAATTCGACCACTAGATGCAAATTTAATATCATCATTAGAGGGATGGTTTCCTTTTGTAACTACATCTAATCCAAAACTACCAGATAATTCTTTTAGTTTTTTGATTTTTTCTAATCCTACAAACCCTTGTTCTTTTTTGCCAGATGCTTGGGATTGTAACTCATCAAATACAGCCTGAGGAATAATAATTTCAGAATTTCGTATGGAGCCGGCCTCTATACGCGCAATTAATTGACCATTAATAATCACACTAGTATCAACAACAATTTTTGACAATGTTACTATCTATTTTGAATTATGAATACCCTAATTAATTTTCTAACATGGGTATTTTAGATAAAATCCATAGATTGAATCTATTTTATTTTGTATCGGAGTATAGCTAAAACTGAATCATTAATTTCTAATGTTTTGATAATTTTAGGTGAGGACACAAACTCAATTTTGGCTGATGTATTTTTTGCCATTTCCATCATTTTAAGAATATTTTTGAATTGTGAATCAGTGTGATAATTTACTGAAACAATTAGTGTATCTACTGCTCCAATTTTTAATGCCTTAAAAATAACATTATTTCTTTTTGCAGTTAATCCTGTTTTAACAAGTTTTTCATATTTTTGAATGATTTCTACAACATGTTTTCGTCTATGTTCATACAGATGATGAATGATTTTTTTATGAATATCATTAATTGGTGTAGAAAAAGACAGTGTTTCTACAAATCTACATTTTTTTACAAATTCTGAATCAAGTTCATCATAAAATTCTGTTTTTGCATGCCCAATTCCACCTAACAATAATAACTCTGAACACCCATCCATTGTTTTGATTTTCTTTGCAATGTTCTTAAAAAAAACATGAATTTTGGTTTGCCTTGCCCTTAGAAATCTACCTTGACTCTGTCCACCTTTTCTATGTCTTCCTTGTAAGTCAATTCGGAGTTTAGATTCTTGAACTATTTGGTTACCGTGAAATTTTTGTATTCTTGCAGTTTTTTGATCAAGGGTTACAAGTAAAACATTATGATTGATTTTGAGAATATCCGAAAATGGTTTGAGATATGGTTTTTTACTTGTCATATAGATATACGGTAATTTTTTAGATGTTCCAATTTTTTTTATATGGATTTTGTCATTTTTTATCCAACCAAAAATACAAAAAGTTTTTGTAAACTTACCTTTAGAAATAGGATTTTCTTTGAGTTGTTTTATTGTTTTTTCAATTTTTAATTCTATTTTTTCAAATGGCTCTCTTCTCTTAGTTTCACGCAGTAAAGAGATAGTTTCATCCCCTTTTCCATATGGATAATAAACAGAAACACATTGGGAATCAACCTGTTTAATTTCATGAAAAAATTGATTCAAGGATAGCCATTCAGAATGGGATATTTCAGATAACTCTAAAGTTTTATTCACATTATGAAAAACTAAAAGGCATACTTGAGCTTTTCATTCAAACAATGTCTATTCAGTATTATTAATGAAAGATATTTTGAAATCACATTAGGGGTAAAATTATCAAATAAAATTACTTAAAGAAAACAAACCCTCAGAACTAAACTTGCTCACTCTCTGAAAAAAAAGTAAAAATTTACAAGAAAAACATGAGTGAACATAATAAGCAATTTTACAGAAACTGTACAAAATATTTTGAATTTTTAAGAAAGAAAGGAGTCGTAGACTATGATTTTGAAGATGAGTATTATTTCACCATGCCTGCAATTTCAAATCAATAGATAACAGAAGATATACGAATCTCTTCAATTTTAATAAATTATGGATTCAAATTTGCAAGAATTTGCCGATAAAGCAGTCAAATTTGCAGCAGATGCAGGGGCACAATATTGCGATGTAAGAGCAGAATATCAAGAAAAAAAATCAGTGCTAATAGAGAACCAGGAAATAGAGCATGTCAAAACAACCAGTGACAGAGGAATAGGAATCAGACTAATTAAAAATGGTATATGGAGTTTTTCATCAATTACAGACCCCAAATCATTTGAAGAAATTAAAAAAACAGTTGACGATACAATTAGAAATTCAATACATTATGGAAAGGATAAAAAAAATAAAATTGATTTTTACCCAAATTCTAAAGCAAAAAGGAAAATAGATTTTCCAGTTTTAAAAAATCCAGAATTAGAAGAATTGATAAAAATTGGATTAGATTGTAGTAGAACAATTTCAAAAACATCAAGAATCATTAAATCAATTATTAATTCACAGTATACAACTAATTCAAAATATTTTGTAAATAGTGAAGGTTCAGAAATCTTACAAAATTTTACAGATGTTATAGCAGAAATGGTTGCAATAGCTCATGAATCAGGAATTACACAATCAGTTAACACCACAGAGGGAGGACGAGGAGGAATGGAGCAAATTACAAACACGATAGATTCCAAAGCAGAAGAAATTTCGTTAAGAGCATCACAACTAATTGATGCAAACCCTGCAAATGAAGAAAAAAGTACAGTGGTAATGAATCCAGATTTTGTATCATTGTTAACACATGAGATTTTAGGACACCCTTCTGAAGCAGACAGAGTTCTTGGAAAAGAAATGGCATGGGCAGGAGGTGCATGGTGGAAAGGAAAAATTGGAGAAAAAATAGGTTCAAAAGAATTAAACGTATTTGATGATCCTACAATCAAAGAAAGTTTAGGATGGTATTATTATGATGATGAAGGGGTAAAAACTAAAAAAACAAACCTTGTGGAAGAAGGAATTTTAAAAAATCATATGCAAAATAGAGAAACAGCACAAATCTTCAACACGTCACCTACAGGAAATATGAGATCAACAAACTACAGATTCATGCCATTAATTCGCATGGCATGCACATGTATTGGAAATGGGAGTTGGGATGTTGATGAAATGATTAAAGATGTGAAAACAGGGTATTTAATTTCAGATATGAAGATACCATCAATTGACATGAAACGCTATAACTGGAGTATTTCTTGTCAATATGCACAAAAAATTGAAAATGGGGAAATCACAGATTTGTTAAGAGATGTGATAGTAATGGGTAACGCACCAGAATTTTTTGAATCAATTGATGCATGTGGAAATGACTTCACAGTAAGACCAATTACCAATTGTGGAAAAGGAGATCCTATGCAATCAATGATTATGGGTAATGGTGGACCAACAATTAGAGGGCATGCAACAGTGAAAAGTGTGAATTAAAAAATGATGAAAAAATTAGAACAAGTTAAACAAAATGTCATAGAATGCACAAAATGTGAACTTTACAAAACAAGGACTAATTCAGTTCCAGGCAAAGGGAATTTTAAATCAGATGTAATTTTTGTGGGAGAAGCCCCAGGAAGAAATGAAGACAAACAGGGAGAACCATTTATCGGAGCTGCCGGAAAAAGACTGAGTTTGGCACTAGAAATGGCAGGAGTTTCAAGAGATGATGTTTACATTACAAACATCGTCAAATGTAGACCGCCAAACAATAGAGTCCCTAATACAGATGAAAGAAGTACATGTCAAGAATATCTAAAAGAAGAAATTTCAATAATCAAACCAAAAATTATTTGTGTTTTAGGCAATACTGCATTTAATTCAATTTTAGGAGGTTCTGAGATTACAAAATTCAGAGGAAAAATAATAAGAAAAAATAATCAATTGTATTTTATTACAATTCATCCAGCTGCAACAATTTACAATCAAAAATTAATTGATGTGTTAAATGAAGACATTGCAAAGCTGTTTGAATTAATCAAAGAATTAAAAAACAATAATGAAGTTTTAATAGACATTGAACAGTCTTCCTAGAAAATTTTATTTAGAAAATACAGTATCTGTTGCAAAAAATCTGCTAGGAAAAAAGATTGTCAGAAGAATTGGAAATAAGGTAATTTCAGGAATTATTACAGAAACTGAGGCATACAGGCACAAAGATGATCCTGCTAGTCACGCATTTACAAATATGACAGAAAGGAACAAAGTAATGTTCGGCAGTGTCGGGATAGCCTATGTTTATTTTACTTATGGAATGCATTATTGCTTCAATGTAGTTGCAAGACATCCAAAAACTAAAGCAGGAGCAGTCCTGATTAGAACAATCGAACCTGAAAAAGGGATTGAAATAATGATGAAAAATCGAAAAAGTTCAGATTTGAAAAATCTAACAAATGGTCCTGCAAAATTATCTCAAGCATTAGAAATCACAAAAGAGCAATACGGAATAGATTTAACAAAAAATTCAAAATTATTCATAACAAATGGTATCAAACCAGATAGGATTTTAGCAACATCAAGAATAGGAATTAAAAAATCAACAGAGAAATTATGGAATTTTAAAATTAATATTAAAAACTAGTCTTTATTATTTTCATCCAGAGTCCAAGGTAGAAATTTTCCAAGTATTCTAGCCCAATCTAATCTTAAAAGTAAAACAATTACTACAGTCATCATAACACCAAAAATAATTATTCCAACATAGACAGGAGTTGCACTATCAAGATCTTTTACAAGGGGTTCAACTAAAGACAATCCCAAATAATGATAAAGAAAAACTATAGAATAACTAAGAACAATTTTCCCAGCAAGAGTTGAAATGAAAAATTTTTTTGGATTATATTTTGCTAATCCTAGAGGAACAAAAATAATATCGTCAGGCACAGGAGTTGCAGCTGCAACAAATGCTGCGGCTGCACCATATTTTTTAACTAATCTTTCAAAAGGACGCATTCGTTTTCTAGTTTTTTCATTAATTATTCTTCTACCTTTAAAACTAACAAAAAATATAATTTGTTTTGCGGCAGTAGCTGAAACTGCAGAAATTAACGCTAAGATATGTAAGTCATATTGAGTACCAATAGACATCGTAGCTAGCAACAAAAAACCAGGCAGAGGCACAAAAGGGACAAGAGAGCCAAAGAAACTCACAAGAGACAATATTAGATATCCATCACCCACAGCAAATGGGAAAATATCAGTAAAATCCATGAAGTAAATTAAAGATATACCGTATTTAATAAAAATGAAGATTTTTTAAAAAAAATAGAGTAGAAGATGGATGAATCTACCATGGAAATTAATTTGTAATGGATATGTTTAATCCATGGGGAATATGAAGAAGAAAAGATGAGTTATGAGTTATTCATAGAATACTATCAGCAATTACAGGAAATTTTAGCTAATAATACATTTCAAGAATATGGAGTCATAGGATTATTCGTAAATTCATTATTATCAGCGACGGCATTACCAATACCTACAGAAATTTTGACATCAGCATTGTTAATGGGTGGTGAAAATATTTTTTTGGTGGCAACAGCATTAATGGTAGGTTCAACTATTGGGGGAGTTTTTAATTATGCAATAGGATTTGGTGGAAATAGAATATTTAATAAATTTAAAAAAAATAAACACAAAGACTACGGACATAAAAAAAGCCATAAAATTTTAGACAAATTTGGGTGGAGTGCAATATTTTTTGCTTCATGGATACCAGTAATTGGAGATATAGTTTTAATTTCTGCAGGTGCAAAAAAAATGAAATTTTCTAAATTTACAATATTTATGATTTCAGGGAAGGCATTAAAGACAATAGTAGTGGTAGTAGGGCTAGGATCAATATTTTAAAACAAAGTTAATTGAATTGTATTTAGAAGATCAAGAATGAAGTTTCAACATATAAAAATTCAAGATAATCATTAAAATATCATCTTTTTTCAGATTATTTAGATGTCAAAAAAAGACCTAGAACGTATTTGTGAAGACATTACAACAATTAGTCCATTTATCAGATTTGTAGGCGTAATTGGAGAGAGTGGTGAATTAAACGCATACAGACGAAGACAAGATCTAGTACCGCTATTAAATCATAAAAATTCACAATTTCAGTTTTCACATATTGCTATGAATTCAGATCTAGAAGGATTTTTTGATAAGAATTTAGGCGAAGTTGAATTTGTATGGGAAGAAAGAAAGAAAGTTCAAACAATTTCATTTGCGATTAAAAAATCAAGAGTGTGGGTATCAATAGATAAAAAAGTAATTAGATCAGAAATGTTGAGAATTATTGATTCTTGTCTACCAATAGTAAAAAAACACTCATAATCATTGAATTAATTTGAAATGTCCTTATTGTGAAATTGATTTAGATACACTTAGCATGTCAGAAGGATTAAAACATATTTTAGAACATAAAAAAAATAATCAGAATTAATTTATGGGTATTCAGTTTATACAATTCACACATGCAAGAATCAGATGAGATTACAAAATTAATTGATGAAATTAGTTTTAGAAAATCAAATTCAAAAGATTATGAAAAAATGAATTTAGAAGAAATAAGTAATGAATTAAAAAACATAATGAAGTTTGAACAAGAGTCATTTAAAAAAATCGAGGCATTTGAGAACATTCAACAAAATCAAGATTTAGAAAAATATGCAAAAATGATTTGTAAAAATATCACACAAAGAGAAATAACACAAATTCAGGGAGTGTATCTCAAAAAAATAGACGATGAATTTCTAAACTCAAAATAAATCATTCTTTATCTTCATACAGCCAACATCTAACATATCCAGTTTCGGTTTTGAATTTTGGGGGCAATGTGGTGCATTTTTCTACAACTAGAGGACAACGGTCTATAAATCGACACTGAGTTGGAACATCAAGTAAACTTGGAGGGATTCCCGGAATGTATTTTGGAGGATTGCCTTTCAAAGTAGGGATTGATTCCAAAAGTCCTTGAGTATAGGGATGTTTTGGATTTTTGTAAATATCTTCTGAAGAACCAAATTCAACCATATGCCCACCATACATAATTCCAATTTTATCTGCGATTTCAGATAATACGGCTAAATCGTGAGTGATTAACATAAAAGACATTCCACCTTTTTTGAGATTTTTGAGTAAATTCACAATTTGTGCTTGAATTAAAACATCAAGTGCAGTAGTAGGTTCATCAGCAATTACAAATTTTGGTTTCAAAAGTAAGGCCATGGCAATGATCACTCTTTGCTTCATCCCTCCGCTTAATTCATGAGGATATTTTTTTAAAATATGATTATCTAGTTTTACGGAATTTATTGTTTTTTGAATGACTTGTGTAAAATCACCATCAAAATTATGTTGAGTTAAAATTTCAATAAATTGTTCATTGATTGTAAAAACAGGATCTAGAGAATTCATAGCACCTTGAAAAATCATGGAGATTTTTTTCCATCTAAATTTTTTATCAAACTCAGACTCAGATATATCTAAAATAGATTCATCCTGAAAAAAAATCTCCCCATCAGTTTTACCCCCTAAAAGCATTCGAATAAGAGATAATCCCAATGTACTTTTCCCACATGCACTTTCACCAGCTATTCCAATAGATTCGTTATTTTCTAATGAGAAATCAACATCATCAACTGCATACACATCTCCTTTTGATGAAGAATATTTTGAAGATAATCCGTTTACTTTTAAAAATACCATATCTTTTGAGGATCCAACCAGAATTTTTATTTTGCACTAAGGGATATAAACAACATTATCAGAATGATAAAAGTCGAGTTAAATGAAACTTCCAATTTGTAGTTTTGATGCAAAAAATGCTGTTCTTTGTCCACAATGTGAAGGAAAGGTAGAATCAGGTATTCTTTCACAGTCAGATGTAGATTCATCAATTGTTCTTGCAAAAATCGCAAAATCAAATAGAGAAGTTGAAGAATTTACTCTTTTTTCAGGTAAAGAATTTGAAGGGAATTTGATTCTTGCATTAGATAAAAAAGACATCCTAAAAATCAGACAAAGTAGAACCATTTACAGAATTCTTCAAGAACAATTTGAAAGTAAGATTTGGCTCGTAGAGGCAGATGAGACAGATAAAAAATTCATCGAAGACTTGTTTTTCCCAACAAAGGTTTTATCAATTAATTCAGTTTGGGCACCAGGAGGAGTTCAAAAAACAAAGGTGGTAATTTCAGGCAAATGGACACCAAAATTTCCAATAGATACTAAAAAAGTGGTTGAAATTGTTAAAAATGCCCGAAACCTTGACATTGAGATAGAATTTGAGGATAACAGATAGGTAAAGAAGATGGTTTTTGGTAAAACGCATGATATTTCAGAATTAAATGAAGAATTAATTGGAAAACAGGTAGTTTTAGGCGGATGGATTGAAGATCTACGAAAATTAGGAAAAATGTCATTTATCACATTACGTGATGTTTCAGGAATTTCTCAAGTGATCGTTAAAGGAGAACTCAATGACAATCTGGGAGAAATCAATCGTCAAAGCGTTGTAAGTATCAAAGGGATAGTACAAGAAACAAAGGCAAGAGATTTTGCATTTGAAGTAAAAGCAGAAGAGATAACAGTTTTAGGAAAAGCAATTCATCCATTGCCAGTTGATCCTATCGGCAGATTGGAAAGTAATATCGATACAAGATTAAACCATCGTGCACTCGATATGAGAAATCAAAAAACAGCTTCAATTTTTAAATTAAGACACCATGTATTACAATCATTACGTAAAACACTTGCAGAAAAAAAATTCATAGAGATTACAACACCAAAAATAATCGGTAGTGCAAGTGAAGGCGGTGCAGATCTTTTTTCATTAGACTATTTTGGAGATACAGCATATCTTGCTCAAAGCCCACAACTATACAAAGAACAAATGACAATAGGATTGGAAAGAGTATTTGAAATTTCAAATTTTTACAGAGCAGAAAACTCACACACTGGCAGACATTTGACAGAATTCACAAGTATTGACATTGAAGCTGCATTTATGGACTACACGGATGTAATGGATGTATTAGAATCACTGATTATGGACGTATACAAATTCGCATCTCAGAATTGTAAAAAAGAACAAGAGATGATCGAACATACAATAGATATTCCAACAGCCCCATTTGAGCGAATTACATACAATCAATGTATTGAGGAATTAAAACAAGCAGGAGAAAAAATAGAATTTGGGGATGATTTACTGGATTCCCATCTCAGAATAATTGGAAATAATCATCCAGGATTTTACTTTTTAATTGACTGGCCAATGAAATTAAAACCATTTTACATTAGAGAAAAAGATGAAGATACAACTTTATCACGTTCATTTGATTTACAATATGGATATCTAGAATTATCATCAGGTGGAACTAGACTTCATGATTCAGAATTATTGAAATCAAGATTAAAAGAACAAGATTTAGATCCTGTACAATTTACTGACCATCTTAAAACATTTGATTGGGGAATGCCACCTCATTCAGGTTGGGGAATGGGTTTAGACAGATTAATGACTACACTTATCGGAATCGATAATGTCCGTGAAGTGGTTTTGTATCCAAGAGACCCAGACAGATTAAGACCATAGTGATATCATTTTTAAAAATCAAGATTATCAACTAAACATTGAAAACCTTATTCAAAAATATACAAAATGATGACTTGTGATTGTGAAAAACACCTAGAACAATACACTTGTTCAGGTACAAATTGTCAAGTTTGTGTATTAGGTGAAGAAAACTATATTGAGAATCCAGAATCGCCAGAGGAACGATATTGTCTAAAATGTGCCATAGAAAAAGCAGGGTTCACAATGGATGAATTATGGCAATTAATGATGGCAAATCCAGATAATAGTTTTCAATGTGGCGATAAATCACATTAAAAAATCATTCAGCAGTATATGATAAAATTCAAGACTAGAATAATTCATTAGAAATGTGCATTCTAGCAATTAATGAGTAAATGCATATCATTGATTCAGATTTTTATTGCAATAGACATTTCCTTAAACTATGATTGAGCAAGAAGATGCAAAAAAAGTAGTAGAAGTGATTGGAAATAATCTCATCGGCGTGTCACATGATTCAAACAGTTTTCAAAAACTACCAGACTCATTTTGGGGATATTTTGCACGTGGCCATGATAAAAAAGGAACATTCGGAGTAATTGTCACCTATTCTGAAGATGGGCAAGATGTAGACGAATTAATTGGTATGTATGAAAAATGGGCTGAAAAAAATAAAACTAAGAAATCAGAATAATTATTTTGTTTCTTTCAAAAGTTTTCTATATCCCTGACATTCTTTACAAATTGGTTTCCCTTTGTATTGGGGATTTCCATCAGAAATTTTTAATTTACCTTCAGCAATTTTACATATACAACATTTGACCATTTAAAATATGATAAAAAATCCATCTAATAAAAATTGATAATTATCAGAGGTTATCAGTAATGTATTTTGTAAACTCAGTGGTAGTTTTATCGCCACCGATATCTTTAGTCTTTACACCAGATTTGACTAAATCAAATATTGCGGATTCTAATTTTTTTGCCACTTCAAAACATTTTGGATCATTATATTTTGCACCAAGCCAATCAAGCATCATCCTAATTGAAAGTAAGAATGATGAAGGATTTGCAATGTTTTGTCCTGCAATATCAAATGCGGCTCCATGAACGGGTTCAAATAATGCAAAGTCATCACCCATATTTGCAGCAGGTGCCATCCCCAATCCACCTACAACTTGAGAAGATTCATCAGACAAAATATCACCAAACAAATTGGTAGTAACAATTACATCAAATTTTTCAGGTTGACGGATTAAATTCATAGCACATGCATCTACATACATTTCTTCAAATTCAATATCAGGATAATCTTTTGAGACATCAGTACAGGCTTTGGCAAATAATCCATCAGTGATCCTCATTACATTTGATTTATGAACACATGTTACTTTTTTCATAGAGTTACGTTGTCTTGCAGTTTCAAATGCATATTTTGCAATTCTTTTTGATGCATCTTCTGAAATAATTCTCAAAGCTACTGCAGAATTTCCTAAACTGAATTCTTTTCCAGTGTAAAGATCTTCAGTATTTTCTCGCACAATTACCATATCAATATCATCACGTAATGCAGGCATGTGAGGATATGATTTTGAAGGTCGAATATTTGCATAAAGATCAAGCATTCGTCTCAACACCACAATTACATCAGCCGCACTTTCACCAACTGGTGCTTTAAGACATACATCAGATTGTTTAATGGCATCAACTACATCATCAGGTAATGCTTTACCTGTTTTTTCAAGCGCCTCATCACCAGCAACTAATTTTGAAATTTCAAATTTTAAATCAAATTTTTCATTAATTGTGTTTAATACAGAAATTGCAGATTCAGATAATTCAGGGCCAATTCCATCACCAGTAATTAATGAGATTTTGTACATGAATATGAGAAATTATTGAGGGATTTTAATTGTTAGTTTTTCAAGATAATTTTTCTGAGCACAATTGCAGATGAAATAAAACACAATTAATGAAAAATTATCAATATCAGAGATTAAAATAATCAGTTTAGTTGTTTTCCTTGAAGTAACTTTTTGAGCATTATACGATTTATTGCATCAATTACTGCCTTTACAGAGGTAGTTACAATATCTTCTCCAACGGATTTTGCAGATACTTTGTTACCTAGTGCATCCTCAACCTTTACTGTTACCTCACATAATGCACCAGAACCTCCTGAAATTGAAGCCAAACCATAATCTTTAATTCTAATTTCAGAAAGTTTTCCCGTAATTTTTTGAATTGCATTTAATGCAGCATCAACTGGACCCACACCATAATCAGTTCCAACATGATCCTCGCCATCAATATTTAATTTCACAAATGCATAGGGCATTGTTCCAATTCCAGTAGATACAGAAAATCCAGTCAACTGGACAATTCTTTTAAGATCTTTTTCACCCATTATGTCACTTGCAATTGAGAGTAATTCCACATCAGTGAGTTGTTTTCCTTGATCACCAATTACTTTGACTTTGTCTAAAATCTGCTTTGATTGTTCTTCAGTTGGTTTTACTCCATATTCAGCAAGCATTGCATTCATTCCATGAATCCCTGCATGTTTTCCAACTTGAAGCCATCTTTTTCTTCCAACTAATTCAGGACTGATTGGTTCGTATGTGAGAGGGTTATTCAACACGCCATGTGTATGAATTCCAGATTCGTGGCCAAATGCATTAGCACCAACAATTGCCTTATTGGGTTGAACAATAATTCCAACAGTTTTTGAAATAAATCTAGATGCTTCATAAATTGATTCAGAATGAATATTGGTCTCATACTGTTGTTTGTGAGGCAAGCATTTGAGTGCCATAGAAAGTTCTTCTAAAGAGGCATTACCAGCTCTTTCCCCAATTCCATTAATTGTAACATGAGCACATGCAGCTCCTGCATGAATTCCAGCCAAAGAATTGGCAACTGCCAATCCAAAGTCATTATGACAATGAACACTTACTGGGAGTTTCGTAGCTTCTACAGTATCACGGGTGATCTCTGCCATATACTCAGGTGTAGAATATCCAACAGTATCAGGAATGTTAACTCTGTCTGCTCCTGCTTTTGCAACTTCACCAAAAACTTTTCTCAAAAATTCTCTATCAGTTCTTGATGCATCTTCAGCTGAAAACTCTACTTGAAGACCACGAGATTTTCCATACTCTACTGCTTCTATTGCTTTTTCAAGTGCTTGGTCTCGAGTCATTTGGAGTTTATGTTCCAAGTGAATATCAGAAGTTGCAATGAATGTATGGATATAATTTAATCCAGCATCAACTGCAGCATCAATATCTTTTTTGATAGTTCTAGTCAATCCTGCAATCTCACACGATAATCCTTCTGAAGTAATCATCTTGACTGCTTTAGATTCACCTTCAGAAATTACTGGAAATCCAGCTTCTATTGCATCTACCCCTAATTCATCAAGTTTTTTTGCAATAGATAATTTTTGGTCAGGAGATAAAGATACACCAATAGTTTGTTCACCATCTCTTAATGTTGTATCAAATATTCTAATTTTCATGATTCACTCCTTTGTAAAGCAGCAACTCCAGTTCGTGCAACATCAATGATTCCAAATGGTTTTACTAACTCTTCAAAGGCGCTAGTTTGTTCAGGGGTTGCAGTTAACTCAACCATGATAGAGTCCTTCTTCACATTATGAATTTGACCACCATATGCATTTGCTATTTTATTGACTTCCATGCTGTCATTTGCATTACTTAGTTTTATCTTAAAAATACTTAGTTCACGGAATAATGTCCTGTGTTCATCCAAATGCTTTACCTCCACAGTATCAATCATTTTATCAAGTTGTTTCACTATTTGTTCAACTTGTTTTTCATCACCATACGTCGTAATGGTCATTCTAGAATAGTCAGGATTATCAGTAATGCCTACAGAAATACTATCAATATTGAAATTTCTAGATCTGAAAAGATGAGTTACCTTAAACAAGATTCCAGGTTTGTTTTCAACTAAAAGAGAAAGAATTGCCCACATAATTAATCACTATGAAGGTAACACCATATCAGAAAGCGAAGTTCCAGGAGCAACAAAAGGCAAGACATCTTCTTCAGGATCAATTGGAATGTCAATAACAGTTGCAACATCACTGCTTAATGCAGTTTTGATTGCCTTGTCAAGTTCGTCCATAGATTGTGCTCTAAGTCCTTGAGCTCCATAAGATTCTGCAAGTTTAACATAATCAGGGCAATTTTTTTGATCAACACCAACCATTCGTCTATCATAGAAAGTTCTTTGCCATTGAGCAACCATTCCCAATGTAGAATTATTCAATACAAATACAATAACAGGGATGTCTTCTAAAACTGCAGTAGCAAGTGAATTTTCAGTCATTGCAAAACTACCATCACCTGCAATATCCACAACAGGAACATCAGGTCTTGCAACCTTTGCACCAATTGCTGCAGGAAATCCCCAACCCATAGTTCCAAGTCCAGTAGAACTAAAGAAAGTGCCAGGTTGAATTACATCATAAAATAATGAAGCCCACATTTGATGTTGACCTACTTCAGTAGTAACAATGGATTCTTTAGGTAATAACTCTCGAAGTTTACGTAAAATTTTTGCAGCACCCATTTCTCCAGGATGTAATTTTAAATTTTCTTTCCAATAAGACCTTGTTTCTCTTACATGTTTTGTCCAAGGAGTTTCATCAGTTTTTTTAATTGCTTTTTGCAAAAGTAATTTTACCATTATTCTAAGATTTACACGAACGTCTCCAACAACTGCAAGTTGAGCTGTTTGATTTTTTCCAATCTCTGCAGGATCAACATCCATATGAATAATTTTCAAACCTTTTTCAAAGGTTTCAAAAGTTCCAACAGATCTATCAGAAAATCTAGTACCAATAGCTAATACACAATCAGCTTCTGCCATGATTTTATTTGCCTCAGCATGACCATGCATTCCAATAGAACCTAAACATAAAGGATGATTTTCAGGAAATGCACCTTTTCCTTTGAAAGTGGTAACAACAGGGAGCATTAAGGTTTCAGCAATAGACTGTAATTCTGCAAATGCTGATGAAATAATTGTTCCACCACCAGCTAAAATAACAGGTTTTTCTGCATGCAATAACATTTCAATTGCTTTTTCAACTGCAACCATATCAGGATCAGTCCAAGGGTGAAATCCAGGAATTTGGAATTCATCTGGGAAAACCATTTCTGCTTCATTTTGTTGAACGTCTTTTGGAATATCAATAAGTACAGGTCCAGGTCTTCCAGTTTCTGCAATGTAAAATCCCTTACGAATTACTTCAGGAATTTCAGCAGCAGTTCTTGGTTGATATGCATATTTTACAACAGGATTGGCCATTCCAATAATATCACTTTCTTGAAATGCATCTTTTCCTATCATTGCAACAGGAACTTGACCAGTTACTGCAATCATTGGGGAAGAATCAGCTTGAGCAGTAGCTATTCCAGTTAAAATATTTGTAGCACCAGGCCCAGATGTTGCAAAACAAACACCAGGTTTTCCTGAAACTCTTCCAAAACCATCTGCCATATGAGATGCAGATTGTTCATGTCGTGCCAAAATATGACGTATATCGCATCGTGAAAATTCATCATACATTGGAAGATTAGATCCTCCAGGTAATCCAAATACTTGTTTAACACCTTCTTTTTCCATTGCAGTCATCAAGGCTTTTGCACCAATCATAGTTTCCATTTTATTCATCAAATTTTTCTCCATAATTTTAATGTGTAAAAATTTTGAGTGTTCTTTATAGCAGAACTACTTGAAATTTGTCAAGTGGTTCAGTTAATGTCATACTCATTGAAATCAAGTAAACAATCAATCAATAAGTTATAAAGATTCTCAAAGAAATAAGAGCCATTTTACTCGTAGATATGCAGAAGATTTAAACGGATTATTTCTATCTTTCAAATTACAATTGTTATCAGATCAAGAAGAAATCATTAAGATCATTGAAGCATTATTTGAAGTAGGAATAACAAAAGATTCCTCAATACTAAGAGAAATACATCTCAATGATCCTAAATTTTCCAGTTTTAGTGATTTACCCCCATATGATCTCAAAGACTATCAAAATACAATTGAATTAGAGGAATTGAAATTTGTAAGTATTTCTGACTATAGTTATGAAATCAAAAAACCAAAAATTAGCATTTTTGAGAATACAGCTATAGTAGCAATGGAATTGATTCAGAAAGGAATGCTAGTAGATACAAAAGCATACACAGGTGAACATATGGAAATTAACGGTAGAGCCACATTCGTTTTAATAAAACAGCCCACATGGAAAATTGCACACATTCATCTATCAAAAATTAGTATCTAATATTTTTTGTAAGATTAGTTTAGGTTAGTTTTGTTTAGGTTAGTTTTGTTTAGGTTAGTTTTGTTTAGGTTAGTTTTGTTTAGGTTAGTTTTGTTTAGGTTAGTTTTGTTTAGGTTTGTTTTGTTTAGGTTTGTTTTGTTTAGGTTTGTTTTGTTTAGGTTTGTTTTGTTTAGGTTTGTTTTGTTTAGGTTTGTTTTGTTTAGGTTTGTTTTGTTTTTTTCCACTAGAAAGTTTTGTGTATAATTTGAAAGCTTCTTCAACATTTGAATTTCCATGAACAATTGAACGTACAGATTTGATCATGGCAACAGGATGTTCAGACTGCCAGATGTTTCGGCCCATATCAACACCAACTGCACCTCCTTTGATTGCATTGTATGTCAATTGTAATGCATCACGTTCAGGAATTTTCTTTCCACCTGCAACAATTATTGGTACAGGGCAAGATTGAACTACTTTTTCAAAATTATCACAATAATATGTTTTAACAATATGTGCACCTTGTTCAGCTGCAATTCTACAAGCTAATGAGAGATATCGTGAATCTTTGCCCAATTCTTTTCCAACTGCAGTAACTGCAAGCACAGGAAGCCCATACTTTGCAGCTTCACTTACTAATTTTCCAAGATTTACAATTGTTTGATATTCATATTTTGAACCAACAAAAATAGACATAGCAAGAGCACTTGCGTTTAATCTAAGTGCATCTTCAATAGATACCGTGATATCTTCTTGAGATAAGTCATCGCCAATAATACTAGAGCCACCAGAAACTCTCAAGACCATAGGAGTTGAAGTTGTTGCAGGAACAGATGCTCTTTGAACACCCCTAGTAAGCATTAGTGAATCACAATATTTCAGTAAAGGTGCAATGACTTTTTTTGGATTTTCTAATTTTTCAGTAGGACCAAGAAAATATCCATGGTCTACAGCTAACATTAATGCACGATTATTATTTGGTTTAATGATACTTGCAATTCTATTTTCTAATCCCCATTCCATTGTACTTCGATTTTGAAAGATGAATTTACCTTTCATAAGCCTTTCTTATTAAAATTTCAAGGCAAGCTAAAAAACCAATGATTCTGTTGTAATTATTGGAATTAGAAAGAGATTCTAGAATGAACATGCTTATCTAAATCTAATTCCAGAGTTTCTGATATGAGGTTGTTTTCAAGAAAGAAAAAGAATGATAAAGATTTTCTTAAATGGTTTAACAAAGGTTATTCATTAAATGAATTAAAAAGATATGAAGAAGCTATTTTATGTTTTGATGCAGCAATTAGGTTAAACCCTGAAAGATATGAAGGATGGAATAACAAAGGTCATTCATTAAATGAATTAAAAAGATATGAAGAAGCTATTTTATGTTTTGATGCAGCAATTAGGTTAAACCCTGAAGAGTCTATGGCATGGTCTAACAAAGGCGATTCATTAAAAAAATTAGGTAGAGATGAAGAAGCAGAACAATGTATTGTTAAAGTCAAAGAACTAAAAGATGAATAATAAATCCCACTAGATAAGTTATAATTTTTGATAACTTACTTTGTGATAATTATCTTCATTGCATTATCACCACTTTTTGCATGTTCAAATGCCTTTTGAGTATCATCAATAGAATAAGTATGAGTGATTAATTGTTTAACATCAATTTGGGATGATTCTATCAAGTCAAGAGCTTCTTTTGTATCAGCATCCGATGCAGCGTAACTAGTAACAAGTGTAATTTCCTTAGAATACACCTTGCTCATATCCAAGTTTATCATAGCACCCTTTGATGGTACACCGAACATCATCACAACACCACCTTTTCTAACCACATCAATTGCATCATCAAGTGCCTTTAGACTACTTGTAGCAACTATTGCCACATCAACACCTCGTTTATCAGTATGATCTAAAATCCTTTGTTTTCTGTTTTCATCCATGGAGTTAATAGATTCAGTAATGTTGAATTTTTTTGCAAAATCTAATCTAAAGTCATTAACGTCTAAACAGAAAATTTTTGAGAATTTTTTTGCCTGAGCAAGCATCACATGCATCATTCCAGTAGGACCAACACCAAAAATTGCAACAGAATCACCTTCACAATAAGAATACTTTGTCCATGCCCTTACACAACATGCAAGAGGTTCAATCATTGCCGCCTCTTCAAAACTCAATAAATCAGATATTTTCAAAACTCCACCATTAGAAACATTCCATGAAGGAACAACATATTCTTCAGATAATCCACAAGGAGAAAGATTTGTTTCAGAATATTTTTTACACATTGTTTCATTTCCGTGATTACAAAAATGACAATCATAGCATGAAACATGATGATGTGTAAACACTCTATCACCTTTTTTGAATTGTACAACATCAGAACCTACATCTAAAACTATACCTGCAGGTTCATGACCTAAACGCATAGAAGGTTGACCGTATTGACCAAATACTTTTTCCAAGTCAGAGCCACATATTCCACATGCATGCATTTGAACTAAAATATCACCAGACTCCAAAATTGGTCTTTGGGTTTCATCAATTGAAATTACAGAGGATTCTTTAACGGATGCAGTTTTCATGGTAAGATATCAATAACTCGATTATAAGTATATTAAAATAATTATACACCAAGAATTTTCTTCAACATTACTCTATAATCAACTTCAGTTTTTTCACTTCCAGTTGCAGGTAATGCGAATACTAAAGTAGATTTTTCAGCTCTAAGCGTAGTTAATTCATCATTAATTGGTTCTGTAATATCATCACTTACCAGAATTAATCCTACATCAGAATCATCAGTTAAACGCTTAATCTCAGTCAAAGCTTTTTGAGGTGTTTCAGAGATGATCCCAGGAACACCAGCCAATTGGAAACTAGTTACAAATGATTTGCTACCAACAGTGAATATTTTCATTATTAGAATTTTCGATAGTAGTAATTTAACCCTTTTTGGAAGAAATTAGATCAGGAAAGGTTGATTTAGTTTGAAAAGACAGTAAACTCATGACAGAAATTGACACTCAAAAAAATGTGTACCTATTCTTGCATGGAAAAATGGATCTTAGAGAAAAAGCAACTAATGCTTTGACTTCAAAAGGATTTGCAGCAGATAAAATCACAATGGCTTCACCAAACAAAGTTGGAGAAATTGGGGATTATATGGCAATGTTGTGGAGACCACCAACCCCAGATCAAATCAAGATTCAACAAATTACCAAAATAGAAGAGGTAGAACCAGAAGGTATGATCGGTCTTTGGAAAGGAGTTTCACAAGATGATATTGACACTATACCACTTTAACAAGATTAACTGAAACCAGCACCAAAGTCAGTACCTTTTTCTAAAAGATCACTAGAATCAGAATTTTTTAATTTTCTAAACAAGAGTGTCTCATAAACCATTTTCATTGCTTTTCCGTCATCAAGATTACAGTCTTGTTTAATTTGGTTTTTGTATTTTTCTAATTTTATTGGATCTTGTTCATCAGCAGAAAGATCATCATGAATCATTAAATTTGCAATTTTTTCAATTTCAGAATTTAATTCTTCATCATTCATGTAATTGGCTATGTTTTCTAGTTATTAACACATTCGAATTAAAAATCTATAAATCAGAAATCAAACCAAAAAGAAAATCAGAAAATTCATCATCAGAAAAAATAATTTGTTCTATTTTATTTTCTTTTTTTGCCAATTCAACAGATTCTAAATGATAACAAATTGTTTTTCCATTTAATTTTCCAAAATAAAATCCAGGACAAGAACAGTAATTAGCATCAGGATCAACCCAATGTTCTTCACCCTTTCCAACCACTGTCCAAATTTTTCTTTGAGTAGGCTCAAAAACATGTAATTTTACTCGTTTTTCAGAAACCAGTACCTCAATTCTATCAGAGTCTTTGTTCACAAGAATTTAATCCGATACGTATTGTATAACTTTGATGTTGCAAACTAGAATAATTCCATCAAAACCAGCATTAGTTTTAGAAAACAAGAAAAAGAATTTAGTCGTTACAGATATCCACATAGGATTTGAAAATGAAATGGCAACAAATGAAATTTTTATAGGAAAAAATACGACTACAGATGAGACAATTAGAGAATTATCTGACATTATAGATATAGAAAGACCAGATTCGTTAATTTTGTTAGGAGATATCAAATCAAGTATTAAAAATATTTCAAAAAGTGAATGGGGTGAAGTTCCATTATTTTTTGAAAAGATAAAACAAAAATGTGACGTAATTTTGGTGCCAGGGAATCATGATGCAAATATTCAAAAATTAGTTCCTAAAGATATCATAATGACTAGCACTCAAGGAATGATAGAAGATGACGTTTTATTCACGCATGGTCATGCAATGCCTTCTGAAAATTTTTCAAATGTAAAAAAGATCATTATGGGTCATGTACATCCAGTATTTTTTCAAAAAGAATCCATTATGAATGGTAAAAGAGTATGGGTTTCAATTAAAACAGATAAAGAAAAAATATTTCCTTCGACATCAGGAGAAATTGAAATAATTATCATGCCATCGTTTAACAAGTATTTTTATGCAACACAAAAAAAATTTTACAAAAAATCAATTTCTCCAATCATCAACAGATTAGGAGAAATCACATCTGCAAAAATTGTTTCATTAGATGGCGCAATACTAGGAGATGAATCAAATATCAAACAAGTTTTGTAATTGAAAAAATTATTCAGTTTTGTCATAAGGTTGAATTGGTTCTACAGTAGGCTTGTTGGTTTTTAACCATTCCAATGTTTTTACAAATGAATCAGCTAATTCAATAGTTGTCAAAACAGGAATTCCCAACTCCAATGATTTTCTTCGAATTTGATATTCATCATCTAACATTCCAACATATTTTTCCAGTGTAGAAGTACTTGGAATATTTATGATAAAGTCAATCTTTCGGTCATACAAAAGATCAGCAATGTTTGGTTTTCTTTCAGGTTCTGAAATTTTATGAACTATTTCTATATCACCTAATTTCTCTTCAAAAAATTCTGCAGTGTGTTCAGTGGCCAAAATTTTGAATCCAAGATGTTTTAATTTTGCAATTGCCGTAACTAATTTCTCTTTATTTTGAGATCCGCCAACAGTAACAAGTGCAGTTCCTTTGTCGGGAAGATTATAACCAACAGATGTTAGTCCTTTGGATAATGCATCATAGAAACTCTCACCAAAACATGCAGCCTCGCCAGTAGACTGCATTTCAACACCTAATGCAATATCAGCACCCTCTAATTGCATGAAGGAGAATTGAGGAACTTTGATACCATAATTGTGGATTTTTTGCCATTTATTTTCAGGGATTTTAGGTAGAGGTTTATCCAAAATTGCTTTCGATGCAAGAGAAATCAAGTTTGTTTTTACTAATTTTGAAACAAAAGGCATAGAACGTGATGCTCTAATGTTTAACTCAATTACATACACATGATCATTATTAATCAAAAATTGGAGATTAAACGGACCTTTTACATTGAATGTTAATGCAATTTTTTTAGTATACTCATTAATTGTTTCAATAATTTTATTACTTAACCGCCATGGAGGAATACACATCATGGCATCGCCAGAATGAACACCTGCACTATCAATATGTTCCACAATTGCACCAATTACAACTTCCTTTCCATTACTTATTCCATCAACATCAACTTCGAGTGAATTTAGCATGAATTTTGAAATGACAACAGGATGATCTGGAGAAACATCAGTAGCTTCTTTCACATATGTTTTTAATTCTTCTTGAGACCAAACAACTTTCATGGCAGCTCCCGATAGCACATAAGATGGTCTCACAATTACTGGAAAACCAACATCTTGTGCAAAGGTTTTTGCTTCTGTAAGATTTGAAAATGCTTGCCAACGTGGTTGTGGTATGTGAAGCTTGTCAAGTTCGGCACTGAATTTAGAACGGTCTTCTGCTCTATCAACATCATGTGCACTTGTCCCCATAATTGTAATTCCATGTTCAGCTAATCCAGGAGTCAAATTATTTGCAGTTTGCCCTCCAACACAGGTAATCACACCTTTAGGATTTTCAAAATCAGAAATATCCAAAAGTCTTTCCTGTGTTAATTCTTCAAAATACAATCTTGTGCAAATATCATAATCAGTTGAAACAGTTTCAGGATTACAGTTAACTACTGAAACATGTTTTTCGCCATTTTCTTGAAGTCCCCAAACCATATTTACAGTACCCCAATCAAACTCCACACTACTTCCAATTCTATACGGTCCAGCACCCACAACTACAATTCCTTTTTCATCAGAAGGAACTTGTACATCATTTGAATTACCACCATATGTAAAATAGAGATAATTTGTTACTGCAGGCCATTCAGCAGCTAGAGTATCAATTTGTTTTACAGAAGGAATTACGCCTAATTTCTTACGTAAATCACGTATAGAATCAGGAGTTTGTTCTTTAGCACGAGCAATTTGGGTGTCTGCAAATCCCATTTTTTTAGCCTCCCAAAGAGTAGGAGCATCCAATTCTGAGGATTTAATTTTTGATTCAGTTTTTACAATATTTTGAATTTTTTCAATAAACCAAGGATCAATTGTTGAAAGAGAATAGATTTTTTCAACAGAAATCCCCATTTTTAATGCGATGGCAACATTGTACAATATTTTATCATCGTGGTGAGATAATTTTTCTTCAATCTCTTCTTCGGTAAATTTTTGACCATTGGTACGATTTAAAACAAGTCCATCATTTCCAATATCCAACATTCTAATTGCTTTTTGTAATGATTCTTCAAACGTTCTTCCAATTGCCATGACTTCACCAACAGATTTCATTGTAGGACCAAGTTTTGGATTTACTAATTCAAATTTTGCAAAGTCCCATCTAGGATGTTTACAAACAATATAATCAAGTGATGGTTCAAAACATGCAGTAGTACTTTTTGTAATACTATTAACAAGTTCTGATAAATTATAACCCAACCCAATTTTTGCAGACATGTAAGCTAATGGGTAACCAGTAGCTTTACTTGCCAAAGCTGATGAACGAGAAAGTCTAGGATTAATTTCAATTGCAACATATCTATCAGAATCGGAGTCTAATGCATATTGGATATTACACTCCCCAACTATTCCAACATGTTTTGTTGCACGTAGTCCTGCAGAACGTAACATATGATATTCATGATTGTCAATTGTTTGAGAAGGTGCAACTACAATATTGTCCCCAGTGTGAACTTTCATAGAAAGAACATTTTCCATATTACAAACAATTACATTATTGCCATCATAATCTTGCATTATTTCATATTCAATTTGTTTCCAATGTCCGATGTATTCTTCAACAAGCACTTGACCAACAAGAGAAGCTTTTAGACCACGTTCAACAATTTCATGTAGTTCAATCTCATTATATGCAACACCTCCACCTCGACCTCCAAGAGTATAAGCAACTCGAATAATTACGGGATAATGTAGTTCTTCAGCAGCATTTTTTGCATCATCAAAATTTGTTACAGTTTTACTCCTAAGCACAGGCACTCCAGCTTCTTTCATAGAATCCTTGAATAATTGGCGGTCTTCGGTTCTTTGAATACCAGGAATTTGAGTTCCAAGAACATTGACACCATATTTTTTGAGAATTCCAGATTCATCCAGTTTCACTCCACAATTTAATGCAGTTTGTCCCCCATATGCCAACATGATTCCATCTGGTCTTTCTTTTTCAATTATGGATTCCACATATTGAGGATTTACAGGTAAAAGGTAAACTTGGTCTGCAAATCTAGTATCAGTCTGAATTGTTGCAATATTTGGATTGATTAGTACACTTTTCAATCCATCTTCGTGAATTGCTTTTAGACATTGACTTCCAGAATAATCAAACTCACCAGCTTCACCAATTTTTATTGCTCCACTTCCAAGAACAAGGATTTTCTTTAATGATTCATTTTTTGGCAAAATTTTATTTCTCCATTAGTTTTTTCAGTTCTTCAAAGACAAATTTACAATCAAAGGGACCAGGTGCGGCCTCGGGATGAAATTGTACAGCAATACAATTTTGTTTTTTATGTTTTATTCCTTCAACTGTTTTATCGTCTGCATTTGTAAACCACAATTTAAAATCAGATGTATCTAATGATTCAGGTTTTATTCCATAACCATGATTCTGGCTAGTAACATAAACTTGATTATTTTCTAAATTAACACATGGTTTGTTTTGTCCTCTGTGACCATACTTTAGTTTGTAAGTTTCAGTATTTCCCGCAATTCCAATTATTTGTGCACCCAAACATATTCCAAGTGTAGGCACATTTTCTTCAATTAATTTTTTAACTGTATCTATTGTATCTGGGCAATTTTGAGGATCTCCTGGACCACTACTAAGAACCACTCCTTTTGGATTGTAAGACATTATTTTTTCAAAAGAAGTATCCCATGGAACTAAAATTACTTTATACCCAAGTTCTCTAACATTTCTAATTATTGCATTTTTTGTACCAGTATCAATCACAACTACAGAATGTGCATCATTGCCGTAAATTTTTTCTTCTTTAGTTGAAACTTCATCCATAAATTGTTCAGAATTATAATTAACAGTTGATGCCAATTCTTTTTTAATTTTTTCAACATCAATCTCGGATTCAGAAACTACAAGTGCAGCCATCATTACACCACTTGTTCGTAGTTTTTTAGTTAATTCACGAGTATCAATTCCAGATATTCCTGGAACTTTTTCATTGTACATCCACTCATCAAGAGTCATAGACAGATTCCAATGACTTGCAGTGTGAGAAAGTTCATGAACTACCAATCCACGAATTTGTATTTTTTCGGATTCAAAGAATTTAGGGATCCCATCATCATCTTTGATATTTGGATCTGGAACACCATAGTTTCCCACTAAAGGATAAGTCAAAGTTAGAATTTGGCCATTGTAAGAGGGATCAGTTAGTGCTTCAGTATAACCAACCATCCCAGTATTAAAGACAATTTCACCAAAAATAGTTGTAGAAAAACCAAAACCTTGACCATCAAGAACAGTACCATCATCAAAAATCAGTTTTCCAAACTTCTTTGCGTGACTTGATTTCTTTGTAGTAATTGTGACCCTCGTAAAGTCCGAGTTATTGTGAATTTAAGTTTTGTCGTAGATAATTTGTTTTAAAAAAATGATCGCAAAAAATTCCAGCAACTAGAGTGCTTTGAACTCTTCACTCCATTTGTGATATGCACGAATCATTTCAACAGAAACACTCGGTTTTCTTCTTGTCATGATTTCTTTAAAATCATTTGTTGTAAGTTCTCTGGGTTGAACTGCAGATTCACCTTCTACAGGTTCATGATAATCAGGGGAGTTGAATATTTCATGAACTGTTTTGATCTGAGCAGCTTGACATACATCTTTGATATCACTTGCACTATATCCATCAAAGATTTTTGCTAATTCTCTATCATTTACTCTATAATTTTTTGTTAGAGGTTCAGTATATTGATGGAATAGACTTTCTCTAGCTTCTTGAGTAGGTAAGGATACATAAATTCTCTTTTGGAATCTTCTCAAAAAAGGCCAATCAAGACTCCAAGGTTTGTTTGTTGCACCAATTACATATAACATCAAATCTTTTCCTTTTCCATTAACACCATCCATTTCAGTTAAAAATTGATTTTTTGTTCTAACTTCTCCGCCAACTTCACTATTTCTAGATCCCAGCAAAGAATCAACTTCATCGACAAATAGAATTACAGGCTTTCCTTCCTTTTCAGCATATTTTCTTGCCATTACAAATAATTTTGAAACATTTTTCTCTGCTTCTCCTAACCATTTACTCATCATTGAAGATGCATCAACATTAATGAAATAACCATCCATCTCATTTGCAGTAGCAGCTGCCAACATTGTTTTTCCAGTTCCAGGAGGACCATAAAGTAACATTCCTTTTGGCCACCCAAGAGGGAACAGATCAGGTCTTTTAGTAGGATAAACAATTGATTCACGTAATGCATTTTTTGCATCATCCAAACCAATAACTTCAGCCCAAGTCACATCAGGTTTTTCTTTCATTACTAAATCTTCAAAATCATTTTCATCTTCTTGTCTCTTAACAGACTGTTTTTGTTCTGCATCTGAAGCTTTAGGATCTACTGCAGGTTCAACACCATGAGCCTGTTGTAATGCATTAATTCTATTATGATAAGAATTACATCTTTCTTTGTAAATTTGATTCAGTTTACTATTTGGGTATAATTGTAATAATTTCACGAGGGCATCTATTGCTTGTTGATAATGAGCAATAGCCATTCCACGGGCGCCTTGAGAATCAAATTTTATAGCATCAGAAGCATATTTGCTTGCAGTATTTTCTAATTCTTGGGGGGCTAAACTCATTTTATTTTCCTACGAATATCTCCTTGAGAATTTTGTTGGTATTCTACGGTGTTAACCTCTGTAACAGGATTGGTTAAATTAATTGCACTTGTTTCGTGCTTGTTAAAATCAGGACCATCACGAAAATTATCCTTAAAATCAGATTTATCAGAAATGTTAGAATGCATGTCTTTTACTTTATTTATTGAATCTTCTGCCGAGAGAATTAATTCTGAGATTTCATCATCTAAATCGCCTAAAGATGAGGCAGTGTCAGATATTATGGATGTAAAATGCTTTAGAATTGATCTAAATTCTTTCTTGTTAGAGTATTTTGCAAGCATAAAATCAGCAATTCCAACAATTTTGTCTAAATCCTGTAATTCTTCTAATGTGAGTTTATCGATTTTGTCAACATCAGAAGATTTTACTTCAGATAATTTTTTGTCAATTCGTTTAGAAATATGTCTAATACGTTCAATATCCTTTGAAAAATTGCGTTTAGAATTTAACAATGTCAAGCATTGCTTGATTTTAGAAAATCAAGATTAGGGTACTGCTTACTTATTTTAGAGTCTACAATCAATTTTACTTCATCAAGAAAAATTGAAGACTCATCATTTGAATTACCAAAATCAAATTTTGCTTTTGTGAGAGATGCAGAATCTAACAAGATACTACCCAAATGAACTGACAATTCAGAAAGTTTTTGGCTACAATGTGGAAGAATTTCAAATAATTGTGCACTAACAATTCTGATAACATGTATTGATGAGGGAAGGATTTCAGTAATGCTAGTCACATCAGAAATTCGACTAGTTCTATTTCTTATTTGAAAAAGAATTTCTAAAGATAATGCAACTGATTGTTCTAATTTAATAGAATTAAGTTCAGATTCATCATTTTCATCAAAATTATTCATAAAATATTGATTTGAGTCTTTCAAATCAAATCTTTTTTTTTCAATCACATCAATTATTTCATTTAACAAATTTACAGAGTATTCTAATCTAGGGACCAGAGGAACTGAATGAGAAATAGTATCAGGATTTAACGAATCAATACTGTATTTAACTAACACATTAAAGAATTATCTAAATTTTGTATTAGTGGACAGTGTAACAAGGAATTCAGTAACCACAGTGACATCAATCAACAGATACAATTATGATTTTTTTTGAGTCGTTGTGTAAACGAATTTAGCTCTCAATTTTACCTAATAACAAATTAAGAATAATCATGGTTAATGAGCACGTATTAACAGTAAGTTTAGAAGAATTCGGACTAAGTAAATATGAATCACAAGCTTATGTAGCCTTAATATCCAGAGGAACAATTGCAGCCAGTGAATTGGCATATTATTCAGAAATTCCACGAACAAAAATTTATCCAACATTGTTAAAATTAGAAAATAAAAAACTTGCAATTATTTCAAAAAGCAAACCAATCATGTGTACTGCAATTGCACCAGAAGATGCATTTGATGATATTATTCATGAACAAATCAACAAAGTAAATGCAATGAATTCACTTGTATCAAATTTGAAGAAAACAAGTGAAGAAAGCAGAAAATCAAGAGGGTCTGAAGAAAAACGATATTTCCATATTAGTGCAAACAATGTACTCACACAACTTCAAACAATGATTGAAGGTTCAAAATCATCAATCAAGATAATGACAGACCAATGGGGTTTTGGATTGTTAGCTGAATGTAAAGAGCAATTAATTTCAGTATTACGTAGGAATTTAGATGTCAAAGTATTAGTGTCACCTTCACAAATTTGCTCTGAAGCATATAGAAAAATTCCAGACGGAGTAGAAATTAGAACATCCGAAATTTCTCAAAATTGTATAATTTTTGATGAGACTGAATTGTTAATGATAAATAATGAAAACGGAAAAGGTGCAATTTTCTCATCAACAGAAATTCTTGGAATTAATCAAGAAAAAATATTTTCAAATATTTGGAAAAATGGTATTAAAACTAAAGCTCTAGCAGATATGACAAAAACAGAGGCACAAGAGATTTACAAAATTATCAAAACAATCAATGAGATGGGTTTGATGCATATTCTTAATTCCACAATGATCTCAAAAAAATCGGAATTTGATTTATTCAAATTATTAGAAAAAAATGGGGTGTCTTTAAAATCAAAATCACTTGATGATGTTATAGAAATTATGGATGCAGTATTACAGATTACATGTTCAGGTCATGTAAATTTTGAAGCAAATTCTAAAAACATTACAGTAGAATCAAAATTAAACAGTGGACATTCACTTCCATGGGTCTCTATTTTAGATGGATGTCTACATAAACAAGGATACAAAACTAGAACAATTTACCAGAACAATTCACAAAAAGGCGAAAAAGTACACATCAAAATAAGTAAAAACTAAAATCAGCTAAAATCAAGAAAAAATTATGATAGAGGAAAAAATCAAAGACTTAGGAATAGAACTACCAGTCCCTCCAACTCCTGCAGGTTCATACATCCCAGTTGTAAAAACAGGTAATTTGTTATTCATTTCAGGGCAAATTCCTATGGAAAACGGTAAAGTAGTATTTACAGGAAAAGTTTCAGATGAAAATTTAGAAGTTGCTCAAAAATCTGCACGAATGTGTGCAATTAACATTTTAGCACAAATCAAAAGAGAGACAGGAGATTTAGACAAAGTAGCAAAAATTGTCAGATTATCAGGATTTGTAAATTCATCTCCAGAATTCACACAACATCCAAAAGTGATTAATGCAGCTTCTGATTTGATTTTTGAGATTTTTGGAGACAAAGGGAAACATTCCAGAATAGCAGTAGGAGTTGCAAGTTTGCCACTAGGATCAATGACTGAAATTGATGCAATTATCGAAGTATCAAACTAATTAATCAAATAATCAGATTCAAGAATTACTTTATTTTTTTATTTAATTCTGTAATGAATTTTTTAATTTTTGGTTTTGGAACAACAGCACCACATGCTTTATCATGTCCACCACCAGAACCACCAAGATCAGTGGCTAGAATGTTCACAATTTTTCCCAAGTGAACTTTACAATTTTTTGAACCTCTAACTGAAACAGCATAGATACCATGATCAACACGTTCTTTGTATGCCACACCAACATCTTTCTCAGATAATCCCATTACAAAATTAACAGCACCACTTGCACCAGAATCTAAAATTTCCATATATCCAAGGTTACTCATAGTTTTCATTCCTTGTTTTACTTTAGCAATCATTTGAGATAGTTTTTCTACTTGAATTTGAGCAAATTCAAAAGTATTCGGGATATCATGAGGGAATTTAGATTCAGATAATTCTTCCACTAAATACAATAAGTAATCAGGTTCTCTTTGACGTCCAACAATATTGTATGTCAGAACAGTTGCACTGATTAATGCAAATTGTCTATCATACATTTGAAGTAATTTTGAACCAATTGGACGGTCTTCCATATAATCAGTAATTGCAGCACATGTAGCAACAAAGGAAGCATGTTCATTTAATTTTGATTTGAATGCATTGTAAACTTGTACAGTAGTACATTCATTGATGTCATGAATAACTTTAACTTTAATTTTTTCCAATGCTTTTACAACATTAGGATCAATATCATGATGATCAATGTAAGTGACTGAAACTTTATTTTTTCTAAGACTAGTCAAAAGTTCAATGAATTCATCTTGAGTTTTTTTACTTAATCCCAAATCACAAATGTATAGAGATTTTAATTTTTCATCAGAAACAACTTGGTGCAATGCCTCCATTTGACCAGGATAATCAACTAACATTGCATCCCCACCAAATGCTTGACGAATTAATGCTGCAGAACTAATTCCATCAGCATCCTCTTTATGAGAAATACAAATAACTTTAGAGCGTAAATTTTTGGTTGTTTTTTTAGCTGCTGTTTTTTTGGTTGTTTTTTTAGCTGCTGTTTTTTTGGTTGTTTTTTTAGCTGCTGTTTTTTTGGTTGTTTTTTTAGCTGCTGTTTTT
>Ga0207992_1000053_pt1 | contig 70691 bp, 85 predicted proteins | sample ETN02SmetaG_FD_185788 | JGI IMG/M metagenome (GOLD analysis project Ga0207992, IMG submission 185788) | Marine microbial and viral communities from oxygen minimum zone, Eastern Pacific Ocean - ETNP2014F10-02SV255 (SPAdes) (version 2) | ecosystem: Environmental > Aquatic > Marine > Oceanic ...
TAGATTTTTAAAAAAAAAAATAAAAAAAGGGAGAGTGGAAATATTGGTGTGTGGGTTTCTTTAGAAATTAACATTATGTTAAAATCATGTTAAGAAATTTCAAAATAACCTTGTTTTAACCCCGATATTTCCATTCCAGGCGTTAAGATTGACGTTAACAATGTGAATATCCAAAATTAACCCCTTTATTTCCACTCCAGGCATGAATATATCTAAATTTAGGGGGTTTTGATTAAAAATATTGTTAATAACGAAAAAACCTCTAGGCGTGGGCTAGGCAGTCAATGTTAACATACCATAATGTTAACAAAACTTCTTGGATCAATTGAACTGTTAACATTAGATCCATTAGATCTCAAACATGGCCAAAAAACGTATTCGTATAGATATGGAAGACTCTGATGGAGCCAAATATGATATTAAATTAGAAGGTAATGTAACCAGAGAAAAAGTACTAAAAATCTTCGAAATGATGGATTTAATGAATATTGAAGAAGAACAACAAACACCAAACCTGGAATCTGTTGGTTCCAAAATTTGGCATATTGTCGACAAATTCTTCCCTATGGGCAAATTTACATCAACAAATATTCTAGAAAAATATGAAGATGAATTTAATGAGCCAATCAAACTTAGTGTAATTTCAACATATTTGGCTCGTTTTTCAACCAAAGGCAAGACAGAAAGGACCAGAAATGGAAGAGAATGGACATACCAAACCATCAAAATATCTCAAAAACAACAATAATCACTAAGAAATGGTGATTTTTCTTACAACTAATATGTCATTTTCAAGCATTAATTTGACATATTCTCCTTTTTGAACATCCATGTACTTTCTAAATTGTTTAGGGATTGAAATTGTTCCAGCAGATGTTATTTTTACTAGGACTTCATTGTCTTGTACTGACATATTGTTATTATAATTTAATAATATATATAATTTATTAAAATTATTAATTTATAATTAATTGTAAAACATGGTTGTCTCTAAAGAAAATATCTCAAAAACAATTAGAGGAATAATTCTTTTTCTTACAAACCATCAATCCTTTACAACTCTATAATCCCTGGATTTTAAATTAAAAATGGACATACCAAACCATCAAAATATCTCAAAAAATAAACAATTAAAATCTAAAAAATTTCTAAACTGTTGTTGGATTAATTTGAATTTCTCCAACCTTTGAAATCCCTTTCTCGGTAATTGAATAAGTATAAGGTTTGGATTCAGTATTCCTTTGAACATACCCTTCTTCAAATAATTTCTTCATTAATCTTGAAGTATGCTCTCTACTCTTTTTTAATGTGATTTGTATATCACGTGATGTCATGACATTGTTTGTGATTAGATGTAACACGTGATTTGTTGGATTTGAGTAGTCAATATTTGACATTTTAGGCGTTAAATTTGTTTTTTCAACCACAACTTCGGATTGGGGCTCTTCTTTAATGGATTGTTTTTCTAAAACATTGTTTTTTGCTAATTTTTCTAAAAATTGTTTTAATTCTAAGTTAGGATCCTCAACTTTCTCCTCAATACCCTGTATTTCGATGGCATCTAGGCGTATTTTCATATCAATTAACTGTCTTTCATAATACTCTAAACGCTCTAATTGTGATACATCAGTCATTTCATTTTTAGATTTAATGAATGGTCTTACTTTGAAGTAGGCATATAATCCACCCAAACCTATCAAAAATGCAGCAATCACACCTAAAATCACTTCAGGTTCGGGAATTTCTACTAACATCACAGATTTGAGGCATACGTCGTGATTTATTGTGATTGAACAATATTTTTTCACACTTTAGATTAACAATCTCACATGTATTATCACAAACTTATCATTTTAGAGAAGAACAACTTAATCACAACTATCACATATTACACGACTGACGGACAAGCCTATCTATCACCCTTATCACTTCTTCTTCCCTTTCTGGGAAAATATCACTATCATTAATCACATTAACCTGCTCGGAGAGTTTGGATATCACATCAATATCATCAGGTAAAAGTATGCCTAAAGCACGAAAAAGGATAATTGTATAGTATAATCCAATTAATTTCTCTCTAGATTGTCCAACTTGCCTATAATACGCACCTTTTGAAATTGAAAACTTAGATTCTTGAATATCCTTCTGATTTAAAATAATTTCAATTTGTCGCTCTGTAAATAGTGAATTTTTGATGATTTTACTAATAATATTGTTAAAATTAGATCCTTTAAACTCTGACATAGCTATACAAATCTGTATACACCTATTCCAATTAAACTTTAAAGAGCCACATACAGACATACTTTATGGTTGGAAATAAGGTAGAATCATTCCTAAAATCTGAATTAAAAAAGAAAAATGCGTTATTGTTTGTATTAATCGATTCTGAAGTGTCAAATTTGGAGGAATCAAACAAACTTGCTAAGGATGTTGAAAAAATTGGTGCTTCAGCAATTTTGGTGGGTGGTTCGTCTGCAACTGATCAGATCGAAATGGCTCAAGTAGTAAAAGGCATCAAACAAGGTATTAAAATTCCAATAATTTTGTTTCCAGGAAACGTAACTGGTGTTGTTCCTGATGCTGATGCAATTTTGTTTAGTTCATTAATGAATTCAGAGAATCCATACTTTATCACACAAGCACAAGCATTAGGTGCTCCAAGCGTTTTGAAATTTGGATTAGAACCTCTTCCAACTGCTTATTTGGTTATTGGAGATGGAACATCTGCTTGGTTTGTTGGTGCAGCTCGTGGAATTCCATTTGAAAAACCAAAAATTGCTGCAGCATACTCACTTGCAGCACAATTCCTTGGAATGAGATTTGTATATCTAGAAGCAGGTTCTGGTGCAAAAACCAATGTTACTCCAGAAATGGTTCAAACCGTCAGACGTGCATTTAATGGATTTTTAATAGTTGGTGGAGGTATTAGAGATGTTAAAACAGCTCAAAGTTTAGTTAAAGCAGGAGCTGATGCTTTAGTTATTGGCACTTTCCTTGAAAAAGGGGGAAGTATCAAAAAACTTGAAGAGATAGCAAAAGCAATTCAAAGAAGCAAGTAGTAGTATTGTATTATGTCTGAAAATGACGCAATTTCTCGAATTAAGGACATTAAGATGCCTGATTATTATTTTAATTATTATTCAAACCTCTCAAATAATACTACTACAATTTTTGAGAGTGCTGCATCTGCAAAAGCAACTTTATTTGATTCATCAGCCATAATTGAACCTAAAATTGCATTTGATTTGGCAGATCGAGTTGCAAAAATGCATGATATTGATATTGCCGAACCACTAAGAAAATTATTAAAAATTCACGGGAAAGAACTTTCTGCCTTAATTCTTTCTAAAGAATTAGCTCTAGGAAAATATGCTCTTCCAGATGCTTCCTTAGAAGATAAACTAGATCTTGCAGTTCGTGTGGGATTAGCAATTGTAACTGAAGGAGTAACCATTGCTCCACTACAAGGAATAAGTGAAGTTAAAATAAAAAAAAATAAAGATGGAACTGAGTATCTTTCAGTCTCAATTGCCGGACCAATGCGTTCAGCAGGTGGAACTGAATCTGCAGTTACTATGTTAATTGCAGATCATGTGAGAAAAGCAGTTGGCCTAACAAAATTTCAAGCCAATTCATTTGATGATGAAACGGGTAGATTTGTAGAAGAATTGAGAATTTATGAAAGGGAAGCCAGTAGTTTTCAATTTCATATTTTAGATGAAGATATTGAACATGTTATTTCTCATCTCCCAGTTGAATTAGATGGTGTTGATACTGATCCGTATGAAGTTGTAAATCATAAAGGAATGGCTCGTATCAAAACTAATAGAGTTAGAGGTGGAGCTTTACGTGTCTTAAATGATGGATTGATTGGAAGATCCAAAAAACTTCTCAAAAGAATTGACATGTATAATCTAGATGGTTGGGAATGGCTTAATGATTTGAAAGGAGCAGTACAAACGGGAGACAATCAAGAAGACGCTGCTGCTAAAAGAATGCGTGAAGTAATCACTGGGCGTTCAGTTCTATCCATGCCTAACAAATTAGGTGGATTTCGGTTAAGATATGGAAGAGCATGTAATACTGGTTTTGCAGCAGTTGGAATACATCCTGTAATTGGAGAAATTCTTGATCATACTATTGTCGTAGGAACTCAAATCAAAATTGATCTTCCGGGTAAAGGTGCAACAGTTGCCTTTGTTGATTCAATTGATACTCCAACTGTTCGTCTGAATAATGGAAATGTTGTAAAAATTAAAGATGTAAAACATGGATTAGAAATTAAAAATGAAATTGAAAAAATACTTCATCTAGGAGACATTTTAATCACTTTTGGAGATTTTCTTGAAAACAACGCCCAACTCATTCCTTCTGGATATGTTGACGAATTTTGGATTGAAGAATTAAAACAAAAAATTGAAAAACATGAGCCTAAAGATCAACCACTAAGTCAATTTTTGAATAAAACACCCACGATTGATGATGCAATAAAAATTTCTCTTGATTTCCAAATACCACTACATCCACAATACCTGTATTTTTGGGATATGATATCTTCTAAAGACCTCAGTAAACTTTTGGAACCAAATAATGTTAATGAAACATCCATTGAATATCCAATTGAATCAAAAAAAATTCTTGAAAAGTTGGGCACTCCTCATAAAATTGAGAATGAAGTTATAATTTTAGAAGAACAAGAAACTAAAATTTTCTATAATCTTTTGTTTAGGAAAAAACCAATTATCGATGATCAATCAGTCCCAAAAATTTTATCAAAATCATCTGGGATTGAGATTAGAAATAAATTCTCAACATCAATTGGTGTTAGAATTGGGAGACCTGAAAAAGCAGCACCAAGACAAATGAAACCACCATCTCACATTCTGTTTCCTGTAAGTGATAAGGGAGGTCCTACAAGAGATCTACTAAAAGCATCAAGAAATGAACATTTTTTTGCTAAAATATTCAACAGATATTGTAATCAATGTAATGAATCGTCTATTGGAATAAAGTGTCTAAAATGTGGCACAAAAACTGTAATTACTTACAGATGTTTTTACTGTAGAGATATTCTAGAAGAACCATTTTGTGAAAAATGTAAACGCAAAGCACCATCATTTTCGGAAAAAGAATTTCCATTAAAAGCAAAATTACGATCAGCTCAAGAAAAAATGGGATTTCGTGCTAAAGAACCATTTAAGGGAGTAAAGGAACTAATCAGCCAAGACAAGATTGCAGAACCTCTTGAAAAAGGACTTGTACGACAAAATTTTGGTTTAACAGTTTTCAAAGATGGAACAGTGAGATTTGATGCGACAAATTCCCCACTTACTCAATTCAAACCATCATGGATTGGAACATCAATAGAAAAACTAAAGGAATTAGGTTATTCTCATGACATTGAAGGAAAACTAATTGAAAACTCGAATCAAATAATTGAACTTCGTATGCAAGACGTGATAATTCCTTACGAGAGTGGGAAATATCTTGTTTCAACTTGTAAATACATTGATGTTCTGTTAAAGAAATTTTATGGAAAATCTTCATTTTATAATGTTAGGAATATCGAAGATCTTGTTGGCCATTTAGTTATTGGTCTAGCTCCACATACTTCAGTAGGAATTGTAGGACGAATTATTGGATATACTGAAACACATGTTTGTTTTGCAACTCCAAATTGGCATTCAGCAAAAAGGAGAGATGCAGATGGTGATGCAGATTCAATCATGCTTCTAATGGATAGTCTTCTTAATTTCTCAAGACAATTTCTTTCAGATCGAATTGGTGGATTAATGGATGCACCGTTACTTGTTCAACCATTAGTATTACCACATGAATCTCAACCTCAAGCACATAATCTTGAGGTCACAAAACTACTCCCTCTAGAATTCTTTGAATCTACACTTCAATCAGAGAAGGCATCAAATGTAAAATCAGTAGAAATTGTAGAATCACGAATTGAAACTGAAAGACAATTTTATGATTATTTCTTTACTCATGAAACTACCTCATTGACTACTTCAAAATCACGTAGTGCATACTCTACACTTGGCTCAATGCTTGACAAATTTGATATGCAAGTAAAAAATGCTGAATTAATTGATGTAGTAGATACATCAGAAATCGTTTCAAATGTAATTTCTACACACCTTGTTCCTGATTTAATGGGAAATCTAAGAGCATATGCCAGACAGAGTTTTAGATGTACTAGTTGTGGAAAATCATATCGTCGAATGCCTCTTATTCAAACTTGTACTTGTTCCCATAAACTAATTCCTACAATAACTAGAGGTTCTGTAGAAAAATATCTAAAACTTGCAAAAAGACTTGTTGAGAAATATGATGTTGGTGAATATCAGAGAGGGAGAATACATGCACTCTCTGATGAGATAGAACTAGTATTTGGTAAAAGTAAAGGAGATCAACAACTTCTTACTGATTATTCCTAAAAATTATCTTAGTTTGACGTATTCGTAAGCACCTAATTTATTATCAAAACAGAATTTCACTTTTTGATAATCTTTTCTTAATGATTTCACTTTTGATAGAATTTTCTTTGGATCCTTTTTCTCAATTACAACTTGCTTAATGAAAGAAGCAATTTCTAGCATTTCAGATTTCTTCATTCCAAGTCGAGTAATTTCTGAAACTCCTAATCTTATTCCTCCTGGATGGAAATAATTTCTTCCAGCCTTAATATCGCCTGGAATAAGTTGTCTATTTACAATAATGTTAGCTTTTTCTAAATCTGCTTCAACTTTACCTCCATCAGAATAATCTAATACATTAACTGCAATTTGATGTGATTGTGTAAATCCTCTGCTTTCTCCCAACACTTTGAATCCCATGTCACTCAAAGCATCAGCTAATAACTTTGCATTTTTTATTACTTCTACAGCATAATCTTTTCCATATTCTAGAGCTTCTGCAAAAGCAACTGCTTTTCCTGCCATATGATGAATATGATGACTACTTGTAAGACCTGGAAATGTTGCTTTTTTAATTACCTCTTCATGTTCTTTTGAACCTAAAACAAGTCCACCTTGTGGCCCAAACAATGTTTTGTGAGTACTCATTGTCATTGTATCTGCACCTTCACGTAAAGGATCTTGGAACTTTCCTCCTGCAATTAATCCTGCAACATGTGCTGCATCATAATTGATATGCATATCATAACTTTTTAGAAAATCTGATAACTCTTTGACAGGATGTGGAAACAAGAATAATGAACCACCAAACATTGCCATCTTTGGAAGACGATTTGCTTTTTTTAATTCCTTAACTTTTTGTTTAGTTTTGTCTACATCAATTGTCATTTCTTGTGCGTCAAATGGATAAAATTCAATTTCTAATCCATGAACTAAACCAGCAGTTCCTGAATGCTCTTTTTTCCCGTGAGAAATATGTCCACCTGCAGGAATAGAAGGTGCTAACATTACATCTCCTGGATTAGTAAAAGCAGAATACACTGCTAGATTTGCAACAACTCCAGAAATCGGACGCACATCTGCAAATTTTGCTTTGTATAATTTTTTAGCTAATTTCATACATTCAAACTCTACATCATCAATGTAGACACATCCAGCATACACTCTTTCTCCAGGCCAACCTTCAGCATATCTATTACCAAAATCAGAAATGATTGCTTCACGGACAGCCGGACTAGGAACATTCTCACTAGCAATTAATGGAATTGAATTTTCAAACCATTTATGATGATCTTTTAATTTTCTAAAAATATTATTGTAAGCTTCCTTATTTTGTGATTTAGCCATAATTTGAGACTAAATTTTCCCAATTTAAAAACACCGATAATTTGAGAATATTCTCAACCATTGATCTGGAAGGTATAAAAGGGGAATTAGGAGTTTTTGCAACTATGGGTATGCAAGCAACATCAAAAGGAAATATGCCTGTTGTTCTTCTTAAAGAAGGTGGATCAGAAACTAAAGGTCGTGATGCACAAAAGAATAACATTGGTGCCTGCAAAATCGTTTCAGAAATCGTTCATACCAGTCTAGGTCCACGAGGAATGGATAAAATGCTCGTTGATTCGTTAGGCGATGTTACTATTACAAATGATGGTGCAACCATCTTAAAGGAAATTGATGTTCAACACCCAGCAGCAAAAATGCTTGTTGAAATTTCAAAAACTACAGATAATGAAGTGGGAGATGGAACAACCTCTGTAGTTGTTTTAGCAGGAAGTTTACTTGAACAGGCTGAATCATTAATTGATCAAGATGTTCATCCAACAATCATCGTTGATGGTTATAGAAAATCTGCAAAAAAGGTAAAACAATTCCTTGAAAGTATTTCAGATACAATTTCTGCAAATGATAGAAATATTCTAACTAAAATTGCAAAAACTTCAATGCAAACTAAACTTGTAAGAAAAGACTCTGATCAACTAGCAGAAATAATCGTAAAATCAATTCTTGCTGTTTCAGAAAGGGACACTGATAGATACAATGTTGATATTGATGATATTAAAGTAGAAAAGAAAGCAGGTGGTTCTATCAAAGATTCTATGATTATTCAGGGAATTGTTCTAGACAAAGAAATTGTTCATGGAGGTATGCCTAAAAAAATTACTGATGCTAAAATTGCTTTAATTAACACTGCATTAGAAATCAGCAAGACTGAAACTGATGCTAAAATTAACATTTCAAATCCTCAACAACTAAAATCATTTTTAGATGAAGAAAATAGAATGCTAAAAACAATGGTAGACAAAGTAATTGGTTCTGGTGCAAATGTGGTTCTTTGTCAAAAAGGACTTGACGATATGGCACAACATTATCTGGCAAAAGCTGGAATTATTGCAGTTAGAAGAATTAAAGAAAGTGATCTCACAAAACTTGCAAAAGCAACAGGTGCTAGAATTGTAACAAATCTAGATGATCTATTTGAAAAAGATCTTGGCAGTGCAGAACTTGTTGAAGAAAGAAAAATTGAAGAAGACAAATGGGTATTTGTAGAGGGATGTAAGCATCCAAAATCTGTAACTTTGCTTTTACGTGCAGGTTCTCAAAGAGTCGTGGATGAAGTTGAACGTTCTGTTCATGATGCACTTATGGTTGTAAAAGACGTAATTGAAAAACCTGAAATCGTTGCAGGTGGCGGTGCCCCTGAAACTTATGCTGCAACTAAACTTAGAAGTTGGGCAAAATCTCTTGAAGGAAGAGAACAACTAGCTGCTGAAAAATTTGCTGATGCTTTAGAATCAATTCCATTAACTTTAGCTGAAAATGCTGGAATGGATCCAATTGATACACTAACTATTCTTCGTTCAAAACAACAGAAAGGAGAAAAGTGGACTGGAATTGATGTTATGAAAGGTAAGATTGCTAATATGAAATCTAGTGATATTATTGAACCACTTGCAGTTAAACTTCAAATTGTATCTGCATCTGCAGAAGCAGCATGTATGATTCTTAGAATTGATGATGTTATTGCTACCCAAAAATCTGGCGGTGGACCACCAGGTGGAGGAGAAGGAGGAATGCCACCTGGAATGGGTGGAATGGGCGGAATGCCTGGAATGCCACCTGGAATGGGTGGAATGCCTGATATGGGCGGAATGATGTAAGTAATTTAAAAAATTATTTTAAAAAAAGTCAATTAATTTTTACATATACGAATGATGTTTTTTAATTTTATTCAAACTATTTTTAAGAATAATCTAGACATCAAAATACAAATAAAATTCGTGAGGATGTGGTCTAATTGCAATCTCACGTTGATCTCTTCTTTCTAATTCTATAACTTTGTCAATAACATCATTTGTATAAATTGGAAGAAGGAATTTTCTATCACTCTCTAGTTCATCTAATGCTTCACTAAGATTTCTTGGAAGAACTCCAATTCCTTTTTTAGCTCGATCAGATTTTGTCATTTTAAAAATATCTTCATTAACTGGATCTCCAGGATCCATTTTCTTTTTGATTCCATCCATTCCAGCAGCTGTTACAGCAGCAAATACAAGATATGGATTTGATGAAGGATCAGGAGCTCTAAACTCTAATCTTTTAAGATTTGAATATTGTTTACCTGTTAGGTGTTTAGGAACTCTTACAATAGCTGAACGATTTCCTGAACTCCACGCAATATATGCTGGAGCCTCATAGCCTGGAACTAATCGATGATATGAATTGGTTGTAGGATTACAAATTGCAGACAATGCTTTTGCGTGATTAATAATTCCACCACAGAAATATCTTCCAAGCTGACTTAATTCAATTTCATCATCTGGATCATAAAATGAATTATTCTTTCCTTTCCATAAACTAACATTAACATGCATTCCAGAACCTGAATCCATTGCAATTGGTTTTGGCATCATTGTTGCAACTTTTCCATATTTTTGTGCAACATTTCTAATAACATATTTGTAAGATTGTGCAGCATCTGCAGCATTTGTCATATGATCATATTTGATATCGATCTCACACTGTCCTGCAGTTGCAACTTCATGATGATGGTTATCACATAAAATTCCAAAATTCTTGTTAAGAATATTTACACATTCATTTCTATATGGTGTAAGAGTATCAGCTGGCGTACTTGGATAATATCCTTCTTGTAATCCCATTGGATATCCATCACCATCATTACTCCATGGAGCCTCTTTTGATTCAATTGAATATGATTGTCCTTTGTATGGAGTTAGAACATCCCAATGTACTTTATCAAAAACAAAAAATTCTACTTCTGGACCCCACGTACTAAAATCAAATCCCTGAGATTTGACAAACTTCTCAGCATTTTGAGAAATACCTCTAGGATCTCTTGATAGTCTCCCTCTATTTTCTCCCCAATAAACATCACAAAGAAGTCTTGCTGTTTTGTTTTCTGTTAACCAAGGAATTATTGCAAATGTATTAGGATCTGGTTTTAAGAGTAAATCTGAATCATCAATACTGGTAAATCCAATAATTGATGAACCATCTAATTTTGGTAATCCATCACGCATTTGTTCAGGTGTAAAAGTATCAGCAGAAATTGTGGTATGATGAAAATGACCAGTTAATCCAGTAAATTGTAGATCAATAAATTGAATACCTTCATGTTTAATTCTTGAGAATACTTCGTCTGGAGAGTATGTAACTTGGATTGCTTCACCGTGACTTACTTTATAGGGCAATTTTTGTACTTCAATCAAACACAAATACATCCAGCATTTAAGGATTAGGTAAGAAATGTCAGAATCAAATCAAATCGATATCAATTCTTTACATAATACAGTTCTACGAGAAACTGAAGAGATCTCTCTATTGGAAATTGACCAAAATTATTACAGAAATCTTTCTGATTTTATAGGAAATCTAAAAAAACAAGAATTTGATGGTGTTGAAAGTAAAATTAAAGATACTATGATTGAAATGGCAACCGAATTGGCATCATTATTAATCCATATTAGATTAGATAAGATTTCAAAATTAAATGATATTGATATTGGAAATCTTTTAGACGAAGAAAAATTCATTTTAGATTCACAGGAAGAACAACAAGAAAGAAAAGAGATGATTCTTTCTGCAACAATTAACGGAAAATCAAAATTTCTAGAATCTTTGTCCCAAAATCACAAAACAAAAAAAATTGTAATTAGATTTCTTAATGAAGTAGATGAAATTGTAGGAGCAGATTTAGAAAAATATGGACCATTCAAAACTGAAGATATAGCTACCATCCCATATGAGAATGCCCAAGCACTAATTGCCAAAAATATTGCAACCAAAGTTCGTTGGGAAGATTAGATAGAAATTACACCTATTATTTTCATTAAATATGTCTCATACAGGTGTTGATGTAATTGATTTTCTCTTTTATACAATTTATCCAGTAATTGGAATTTTTGTTGTAGAACTAATTAGTAGACTAGTAAAAGCTCCAAAATGGATTAAACTGTGGACACAAGCTGCAGTCTCACTTGGCTTTGGTATTTACTATTGGTTCATTTTACCTGCACCTCAAAATTTTCCACTAACTGCAATGGTAATGTTTGCATTAGCTATTGCATTAATCTATCAAGGAAGACGTGCAAAAATTTCTCCTGAAAAAAGTCCTTACTAGTTTTTAAATTTACTAAAAATTCGTTTGAAGACATTTGGTTTATCTCTACCTCCATCTCGAATTACCTTCTTTTCACCAAATCTTTTTGCTCTAATTTGGGTTAGTTTTACACATCTATGTTCTTCAGGCAATCTATGTTCTGCACAAAATGGATCCTTGCAATAATTACAATGAAAAGCCATATCTGTTAAATCACCACAATATGCACACTTTTCTAATTCCATGATTTAATTAATCATTTTTATTTTATAAAGATAATTTTTTTGTAAATCAACCGTCTAAACATTTTTACGATGATTAGATTTAACGCGATTAAATGATTGAAGATAAAGTTGCAATTATTACAGGAGCTAGTAGCGGTATTGGATTTGCAACTGCTTTAGCACTATCAAAAGCAGGAGCTAAAGTTGCTATTGGTGCTAGGCGAGTAGATAAATTAGAATCTCTTGCAAAACAAATCTCTGAAAATGGCGGAGAAGTTTTTTTCCAAAGATTAGATGTAACTAAGAGAGAAGAATGTGAAAATTTTGCTAAAGCCGTTTTAGAAAAATGGAATTCTATTGATATTTTAGTAAATAATGCAGGGCTTATGCCTTTGAGTTTCTTCAAAAGTCTAAAGGTAGACGAATGGGATAGAATGGTTGATGTGAATATTAAAGGTGTTTTGTATTCTACTGGGGCTGTAATTACTCATATGAAAGAAAAAAAATCTGGTCATATCGTAAACCTTTCATCAGTTGCTGGAAGAATAGTATTTCCTGCTGGTAGTGTTTATTGTGCAACAAAACATGCAGTTGCAGCATTTAGTGAAGGATTGCGACAAGAGTTTAGTGTACGTTCAAACATTAGAGTTACTAGTATTGAACCAGGTGTTGTGGCTACAGAACTTAATGACACAATTACAGATGAATCATTGAAAGGTTTTGTAGAGAATACAAAAAAGATGGAAGCATTACAAGCAGAAGATATTGCAAATGCAATATTGTATGCAGTTGATTCTCCATCTTATGTTAATGTAAATGAGATTCTAATTAGACCGACAACTCAAGAACGATAATTAAGAAACTATTCGTCTCTATCTTTTTCTTTTGTAAGATGCTCTAAAATTGCTCTTACCTCAACTCCTAATTCTTGATTATTTTTTGAGAGATTAAGTTTTTCAGGAATATTATTTTTGAATTCTGCATTTTCTAATTCAATGCTTTTTTTCTGAATACAATCAAGGTGGTTTTCTCCAGTTGCAGAAATTTTATGACATATGCTACAAATTTTCATACTTTTAGTAATTAAAACGACGATTTAATAATTTCATTTTGTGTCTTTGTGACAAGGGATCGTCGTCTAGCTTGGTATGATACTAGTCTGGGGGACTAGTGGTCGCAGGTTCAAATCCTGCCGGTCCCATTATAGTTAATTTCCAACAAAATGAATCATTTTTGGGATAAATTTAGCCTTGAATATTTTCAAAATCAAAATTCTAAATTATTTATGATGTTAAAGTTTTAGAATTTTTAATAATTGTTCAAAACTTTCTTGAGTCTTTTTTTGTTTGTATTGTTTTAAAGCACCAATAATTTTTTCTTTAGGTGGATTTTTGTAAATTTTTTGAGTTTTTCTTGCAATTCCTGAACCGATAAAAAATGCTTGAGTAATAGATGTAACATTTGATGGTCTTCTCTTTGTACTTGAACTCTCGAAATCAATTAAAGTAGATTTTGTTTTTCCTACAATCACATGTTTTGACACATTACTTAATTCGCCATGATCAAAACCTAATCTGTCTAATTTGTAACAATCTTGAAGAATTTTTTTAATTGTGGATTTTAATTTTTTTGTACTACCTACACCTTTTAACAAATCTACCCAATCACTAATTTTTTCACCTTCAATGTATTCCATTACAAGAAAATTTTTGCTAACTGCAAACATTTTTGGCCCCACATCAACTGAATTCACCAATTTTAACAAAATTGATTCATTTTTCATATCTTTTCTTTGCGAATCTGTCCTTCTAATTTTTAAAGCAACTTGTTTGTTTCCTTTTTTTGCTAGGACAACTACCCCAACATACCCTTTTCCTAAAATTGCTAATTTTCCAAGCGTTGTAGGGCCTGTCAATAATATGGATTTTATTTTTAATTTTTCTAATTCATTTATTCTTGATTTTATTTGACGATTAGTAGCTTTTGGATATCCAAGAATTAACGAATATGGTTCTTCAGAAAATTTTTTAATTGAAATAAAGGATTGTGCCATCTGTTGAAATCAACTCACTTGCTTCCTCTTTAATTGATTTGCTCAAATTTTTACTTCCTACAGAAACTCTAAATCCTTTTTTAAAATCATTTAGAAGACCTTTTGGCACGCCTGTTTGAAGGTCTTTTTTCAAGAAATCTGTTAAGAATTTGGCAGCTTCAACATGTTTTCTTTTTTCGAGGGAAATAATTTTGCCATTTGTTCCAATCCACATTAATTCAGTATTTTTTAGATTTTTAGAAATGAAACTTTTTGAACTATCTTCTCTGAAGAATTCTGGTCCATTTTTTGAATATATTTGAGGAATTTTTGTAGATTCTAAAAAGAATAAGAGATATGCTTCTTTTCTTTGATCCGTATATGATTTATTTCTCAGTACGGTGAATCCACCTAATTCTAATTGTGTAGTCAGTGATGATGTAGCTCTTTTAATTTGGCCCCATATTATATCTGGACTTCTCATTTTAAAATCAAATTTTACAACTAACAAATTTTCCCAATATTTTTTTGAAACCTTATATTTTTTATTTTTGAATAAAGTCAATTTTGGCTTTTTCTTAAATGCTCTAGAAATAAGAACAAATTTTCCAATATTTTCATTAGAAATTGCAGCAGCTAAATTTCTATTATTGTCAATTGGGTCTGTGATAACTATTGATGTTTCAAATTTTTTTGAAGTTTTTCCAATAATTTGATTTTCTTTAATTTCAGAAATTGATTTGATAAGATTTCCAAAACTTTTAAAATTTAAAATCAAAACCTCTGAAACATATCCACTAAATCCATGTTTTGCCATTTCTGCCCCATAGATTTTATTTGATTTTAAAAATTTCTTTAATATTCTAACTTCATTTCTCATTTTTGGCGTTAATGATTTTTTCATAAATTTTGTATGAAATGGTGATCTGTCTGCAGCACTTTTCCATTCACCAAGTTTTACATCATAAAATGGTACAATATTGATTTTTGTATCCTTGATTTTAGCCTCAACATATGGATGTTCAGAATATCTTACATATGGAGAGAATTTTTTTAATGATTCAAATCCAATCTTTCTTGAAATTTGCTCAAATTTTTCCTCTGATGTAGATTTTTTAAATCTAACAAAAATATCTATGTCTGCATCGTTTGGTAACCAGGTGCCTTTTGCAAATGAACCTCCAAATTCTAAATCAACTACTTCAGGAAATTTCTTGATTTCTTTTTCAACTAAATTGAATGCTAATTCAGCAATTTCACTTTTTGATTTTTCTAGAGTTTTTGATGGAACAACTGTTTTAGAAATTTTAGAAATTATTTCGTTCATTTTATTGCATTTATCTCCTCTAAATCTGAATATATTGGTCCATTTGGTGTAAGCTCACTTTTTTTTAACTTAATACTTGTGATTTGTTGTATTCCAAAATCCATAGTTTTGTAACCTTCCAATTCCTTAGTTATGTTCTCAACCTTCTTTTTAATTCTAAACACTGTGATATGAGGTTTGAATGCTTTATCTAAAAAAAATCCTAATGGTTCTAATGATTTTTGAATTTTTTTTGCTAGTTGAATTAACAAATTACCTCCATTTTCATCTGTACCTACCCAAATTATTCTAGGAAATTTCAGTTTAGGAAATACACCTATTCCTTTCAAATTAACATTAAAACTTGAAAATTCAATTGTATGTAATACTTTGATGATTTTTTGTACTGTTTCCCCTGAAATTTCACCCAAGAATTGTAATGTAAAATGTAAATTTCTTGATTGTACTGGCTTTACACCAAAATGAATTTCTTTTTGAAATTTTTCAATCGAATTGATTACATTTTCATTTGAAATTTCAATTGCTACAAAGGTTCGCATTATAACATTTTTTGAAGTATCTTTATAATAATTTCCGGTAACTTCATAGACGAGCCTTTTTTTTGATATGTATTGTCAAAGCTAATCGTTTGCCTAACAGGAATGCCTGGAGCAGGTAAATCAACTATTGCTGAAGGATTGGAACCTAAGGGATATGAAATAATCAATATGGGTAATGCAGTACGAGAAGAAGCAAAAAAAAGAAATTTAGAATCCACAAGATCAAATCTTGGAAAACTTATGTTAGATCTTAGAGAAAAGAATGGTCCTGGGGCAATTGCAGAATTAATTACACCCAAAATAGAATCATCATCATCACATGTAATTCTAGTTGATGGAGTAAGATCAAATGATGAAATTCAAGTACTTAGAAAATTTGGCACTGTTAAATTATTAGCAATTCATGCATCAACTGATACACGATTTGATTTTTTACAAAAAAGAGGAAGATCAGATGATCCTCAAACAAAAGAACATTTTGAAGAAAGAGATACTAGGGAATTAGGAGTTGGAATTAGCAATTCAATTGCTTTATCTGATTATGCAATTTCTAATATTGGTTTAACAAAAGATGAATTAGTTGAATCTGCATTTAAAATTATTCAAAGTTGGGTAAAATGAAAATCCCAAACATCAGTTGTAAAATAGAAATGTCTTGCTCAGTTAATCCTTCTGAAGATCCATCAAAAATTATGAAATCAATCTCAAATATTTTCCCAAATTCGGAAATAAAAACTGAAAATTTTTCAGTCAGTGCACATTCAAAAAATCTTAATTCTCTTGAAAAAATTTATGAAGCAATTCATTCTAAAAAATCTCAAAAAACCTATACACGGAATCTTGAAGATAATTTAGGAAATGATTCAACTTGGTTTTATCTAAACAAACAAGCAGCGTATGTTGAAGAAGTTGTAATATGTGAAGAAGCAGAAGAATCCCCTTTGGGACCAATTAAAGTAATTTTAACATCATCTAATATTGATGGAATTATTGATTGGATAGCTTTTGATTAGTATTAGTTAAGAAAATTCACTCATTTTTGATTATTTTTTTTAGTTTGAGTCTAAAATTCATTTTTTTGAAGTAATGTATAATGTTACTAAAACTAGGCATAATCGGTACTTTTTTGATATTAGGGGGAATGATGTTCTCTACAGAAATTTCAGCATTATTCCCAAATACTTCAGCATCATTCCTAGATTCTGTTAAAAATGATATTAATTTACTAAATGAAAAGATAAGCAATTCGGCTGAAGAGCGTTTAGATACCTCTGTTGATAAGCTTGTTGAAAATGTGAGTGATCAGGTCTATGAGGGAATTACAGAAACTGGAGATAAGCTTGTTGAAAATGTGAGTGATCAGGTCTATGAGGGAATTACAGAAACTGGAGATAAGCTTGTTGAAAATGTGAGTGATCAGGTCTATGAGGGAATTACAGAAACTGGAGATAAGCTTGTTGAAAATGTGAGTGATCAGGTCTATGAGGGAATTACAGAAACTGGAGATAGTCTGAAAAATGAAATTGTACCTGATGAAATTTTTGGTTTTGATTTCATAACAAATCTCTTAAGAATTAATTAATTTTAAATTATTCTTTGAACATTGAAACAATTTTTGGTAACACGTTTGCACTGGTATCATTAATAATCAAATCCATCTCTGATGACATTTCAGTTTTCTCTGGATTAATTTCAATCAAATATGCATTGTTTTGTTTTGCATAAATTGGTAAGGTATTCGCAGGTGATACAACAAGGGATGTTCCTGCAATAATCATCATATCACATTGACTTGCCTGAACTATTGCATGTTTCCATATCTCTTCTGGCAAAGATTCTCCAAACCAAACAACATCTGGTCTAAGTATATTCCCACACTTGCATAAGGGTGGAATTTCAGAAAACTTTGTCATTATTTCATCTTTAAAATCACATACTGTACATTTGATTTTTACAATACTTCCATGTAGCTCCAACACCTCAGAACTACCTGCTTTTTGATGAAGTCCATCGATATTCTGTGTTAAAATTACAACTTTTACATATTTTTCAAGATCTGCAATTGCTTTATGGCCTTGATTAGGACTAACTGAAAAAATATTTTCCCTTCTTTCATTGTACCATTCCCAAACAAGTTTAGGGTTTTCATAAAATGCATCAATTGTGGCTAATTTCATTGCATCATGATTTCTCCATAATCCACCTTTCCCTCTAAATGTAGGAATTCCACTCTCTTGTGAGATTCCTGCACCTGTTACAAATGCAATTTTTTTAACATCTTTAATTTGATTTTTTATTGATTCAAAAATCATTTAATTTCTACTTCTAAAAGATCTCTTGCAGTAATAACTGAATTATGAATTTCTTTTGCTTCTTTCAAATGTTCCACTTCATCTTTGTATCTTGCTGAAAAATGTGTTAAAATCAAATTTTTTATTTTTGCATTTTTTCCAAATGTTGCAGCTTGTTTTGCAGTAGAATGACAAGTATCTTGTGCTCTTTGTTTTTCTTTATCAAGAAATGTAGAATCAAATACCAAATAATCACATTCATTGAAAAATTTCTCTAATTCGTCAGTTGGCATTGTATCTCCTGAAATACCAATTTTTTTCCCTGGCCTTTTTTCTCCTAATACTTGCTCAGGCTTGATTGTGATTCCATTATTTTCAATCTGATTCCCATTTTGTAATTTACTCCATAATTCCCCTTCAGGAATACCTAACTTCTTTGCTTTTTCGACATTAAATCTTCCTGGTTTATCTTTTTCTTCAAATAGATATGAATATGCTGTAATAGAATGATTTGCTTTACATGTATACATAGAAAATTTTTCATTATCAATAATTTTTTCATCTTTAATTATGTTAATCAAAACTGGAAATGATAATCCAAAGTTTAACACTTTGATATTTGCCGCAATGAATTCCTCAATCCCGCTTGGACCAAAAATTTCTAGAGTCTCAGTTCTATTTTGCATAGACATTGTTTGTAATAATCCTAAAATTCCTACACAATGATCTCCGTGAAGATGTGTGACAAAAATTTTCATCTTTTTGTTCCATCCTAAACCAGATTTCATAAAAGAAATCTGTGCAGATTCTCCTGCATCAAACATTAGAATTTCACCATCTCTTTCTAAACAAATACACGACAAACCCCTTCTTTCAGTTGGTTGTGCGGCTGATGTTCCTAAGAATACAAGTTTCATTTTATCAAAATTGTCCTTGTCAAGCTTTTATGCCTATAGATATCATACTTTTTTAGTCCTTTTAACTTTAGATTATCTCCCAATTCTTTTTTGTACATAATTGCTATTTTTTTTCTTTTAGGCATAATTGAAATAAATCTCTTCAAGATTTCTTCAGGCTTTTCAGAAGTTTTGGAAGATTTTCCATAAGGCAAATCCGTGACTATTCCATCAAATTTTCCAGAAATTTTCACTAATTCTTGAAAATCAGAATTAATAATTTTAGATTTGTAACTATTTACTTTGAGGTTTTCTTTTGCAATTTCATACATCTTTTTATCAAAATCTAACCCAATTGCATTAATTCCCATAGATTCAGCTTCTAATAGAGTGGTCCCAGTACCACAAAATGGGTCACATACAGTTTCCCCCTGTTTTATCCCAATCAAATTTATCATAACTCTAGTTAATTTCCAATCTAATTCATGAGGATAATTTTTGATCTTTTTTGGTCTACTTTTCTCATTAACTCGTTTAGAAAACCCAAAAAAATTTTCTTCATTAGTAAAAATTAGATAAACGGTGATATCTGGATTTTCTAATTTTACTTTTGCATGAGAGAATTTTGAAATCATATCACCCATTGAATTTTCTAATTCTGGAATATTGAATTGATTTGATGATATATTGATGATTCTGCAAACAAATGTTTCAGCCTTTTTTAAAATTTCAAAATGATCTTCATCCAAAAATAATCCTGACATTTTTCTCAATACTTGTCCGGACACTTTAACAAATGATGCTCTATTTGATATATCATTCCAGTTTGTTTTTGATTGAACTATTACTAAATTAGAAATTGTTTTTATTTTAGAAAATTTATCATACATTTTTGAAATAGCAGTTATTTCATCTATTGCTAATTCCAAGTTGTCTTTAGATAAAACAAAAAAACTTTCTGGCATTACATTATTGCCTTTGAAATTGTATTAGAAACATCTACCATGGATGTTTTCCCAGGAATTGTATTTGTACTAACAATTTTTGTAACTCCTGCATTTTTTATTTTCTTTTCAGCATTATTCATTAAAAGAGCATGTGTACAAGCAACATACACTTGTTTACATTTTTGTTTCTTAAGAAACTGCGTTGCATTAATTATACTTCCTCCAGTGCTTATCATATCATCAACTAAAATTAAATCCCTACCCATTACCTCATCTGCATTTTTTGTTTTGATTTGTACCTTACCTGTTTTTCTGTCTCTTTTTTTCTCTAAAGCAATAAATTCTGAACCAAATTCTTTTGCAAATTCTTGTGCCCTGTCTTTTCCTCCTTGATCAGGAGAAACAACAACTGGATCTTTTAGATTTAATTTTTTGAAATATTTTACAAGATCTGAGATTGCAGTCACATTTTTAGATTTGATAGTAAAATGTTTGAGACCAATCACACTGTGAATATCAACGGCAATTATTTTTGATGCACCTACACCCTTGAATAATTTTGCAAGAACTTTCATGGTAACAATTTCTCCTGATAAAAACTCTCTATCCTGTCTCGCATATCCCAAATATGGAATTACAGCAATTACTTCAGAAGAAATTTCTTTAGCTTTTGAAATTAAAGATAATGCTTGTATTAGATTTGAATCAACAGGTGGATAAATTGATTGTACAACAATTGATTTCTTTTTTGATATTTTACCACTAAGTGTTATCTTACTTTCTCCATCAGGAAAAACTCTTATCGTTGATTTTATCAAATTTGCTTTAATTCTTTTAGATAATTTTTTTGCTAATTCTTCAGAAGATTTTCCTGAAATTACTGAAACATTACTCAACAAGAAAATGTAATTTAATGGGATTCTTAAGTTTTGAGAAAAATAAACTAGTCATCTCCTTCTCCACGTCCTATATCTCCAAGACCAAATTCATCAATTACTTTATTTCTATCAGGATCTAATTGACTAATCTCATCAAATTCTTTCTTTTCGTCTCCTTGATAGACAGTTCTAATTGGCCATGGAATTCTAATATCATATTTTTTAAATTCTTCATACATTATCATTCTCAAATCAGTTTTTGTTTTGAATTGAGCTCCATAATCTCTAACATAAACCCACATTGAGAAATCAAGTGATGAATCATTAAATTCATTAAATCGAACTACTGGTTGTGTTACTTCTACATGAAGTTCTTTATCACAACCACAACTTGGTTTATTTTCATTTAGATATGGACATTTTTTTTGTCTGATAAGATGTCTACCTTTTCCGTCTAGAATTTCATTCATTCCTCGCTTTCCTACTTTTACCAAAATTGAAGCTACTTGACGAGGATTGTTCAAATAGGAAACTCCAACTTTTACTATTGCTGGAACCAATTTGTTTTCTTTTGAATAATTTACAATCTGAGCATTTACTAGTTGTCTTGTTGGTATAACTGCAATTGATTCATGTAATGCATCTCTAATGTACGTGACTCTAGGAGTAATCTTATGCACATTTCCATTATATCCTGTGTCTAACTGTACTCTATCACCTTCCATGACAATTTTGTCTTTTCTAATCATGATATATGCAAAATAATTCTGCATTGTTTCTTGTAATGCTAAACCTAAACCAATAGAAAATCCACCTGTTGCAGTAGCAATTACAATCAAATCAACACCCCACCATGCAACAACCCCCAAAATTGTTGCAATAAAAATTCCTACAGGAAGAATTTGTTTTGCAGACTTTGGAAGTCCTTCTCTTGTTTTCTTTGCATGTCCTGGAGGACGAGAGCTGGGAATTATTGGTTCATATCCATTTACTCTTTTTTCCTCTCTCCATACATCTATTGGAAATATTTCATCAGGTTTTGCTCCAGGTCTTAATTTTCTACCTGATTGATTATTCCCTGTAATACAATTTTGATAATATTTATCATATTTTTTACGTTCAGATTTTTTCCATTCTTCAAATGGATTTTCTATAATCTTTTCAAATCCTCCAATTGGATTTCCTTTTGTAGTTCGGAACTGTTCCAAGTAAATCATACCTTCTTTTGTTCCAAGTAATTCTTGAAACTCTTTTTCATCAATATCTTCTGGAGTAATTTGTGGTGGATTCCATTTGTATAACTTATGAAACAGATCATTTTTATCATCGATAAATCCTCTCATTTCAAACCAAGCATCAAAATCATTTTTTTCTAAAATTGATTTGTCACGTTTAGTGAGACTGATCGGTATGAGATGAGAAATGGTATATCCAATAACTAAAATATTAAAAGTATTGAGAATTTTTGTAAATTTTTCACGAACAGAAGTCTCTCCATTTCCACTTATTGATCCTTCTTCTCCTAACAAAATTCCCGTTTGAGCATAAATATTGATGGCGGTGATTAACGCAATTGCAAAAAATGGTAATACAGCTCTTCGCAAAAATCTTGAAAAATGTGGTCTTTTGTAATAAAATTTTTGAGAGCCCACCCAAGATGAAAATTTTCTATATCCAATAACTATACCAACAATTCCTACAATCATTATGAAAAAAGCTATTTGGAGTGATTCAGACGATGCTATTAGCTGCGAAACAGTTTCAAATTCCCCAACTGATATTTGCGAAAATTCATCCTCAGCCATAATTAATCACTATTTTTATGTAGTCTATATCCTTGAATACAAACGTTAAGACATTTTGTCATTATTTAATGAAAGATTAATCAAATTATTAAAAATTCATGCGTAAAAAGCTTGTAACCTTTAACAAGGGCAAAATACTTTTTGAACAAATGACCTATCAGGAATCAGTTTGGGATGATTCACCATCGCTAAAATCATTCACACTATCAAATTTTCGAAGTATACCACATATCCAAAATCTTTCTGAAGAAGCTCAATTTGAAATGGAAGTTGTAGGCAATGTTCTACCTTTTAAAGCAAATAACTACGTTGTTGAACAATTAATTGATTGGAATAACATTCCAAATGATCCAATGTTTGTTTTGACTTTTCCACAAAAAGGAATGTTAAAACAAGAACATTTTCAAAAAATGGCAACTGCATTAAAAAATAATTCTGATAAAAAAGAAATAGCATCTATTGCAAATGAAATTCGTTTACAACTAAACCCACATCCTGCGGGTCAAATGGAACTAAATGTTCCTACATTGAAAGATGGAACCAAATTGTATGGAATGCAACATAAATACAAAGAAACATGTCTTTTTTTCCCAAGTCAAAGTCAAACTTGTCATGCATATTGTAGTTTTTGTTTTAGATGGCCACAATTTGTTGGAATGGATGAAATGAAATTTGCAATGCAAGAAGGACAACAACTTGTTCAATATCTTACAGAACATCCAGAAATAAGCGACGTTCTATTTACAGGGGGTGATCCTATGATCATGAAAGCTAAAATGTTTTCAAAATATATCGATACTTTAATTGATGCAAAACTTCCAAATCTTAAAACAATTAGAATTGGAACAAAAGTTCTTTCTTATTGGCCATACAAATTCCTAACAGATTTTGATTCACAAGAAATGTTAGATGTCTTCAAAAAAATCACTGATAATGGAATTCATCTTGCATTTATGGCCCACTTTAATCATTTGAATGAATTATCAACAGATTCTGTAAAAAATGCAATTAAGAAAGTGAGAGAAACAGGAGCACAAATTAGAACACAATCTCCTCTTTTAGCTCATATTAATGATAATTCAGAAATGTGGGCAAAAATGTGGAGTAAACAAGTTCAATTGGGATGTATTCCATATTACATGTTTGTTGTAAGAGATACAGGTGCTCAACATTATTTTGGAGTTCCTCTTCTAAAGGCTCATGAAATTTTCAAAAATGCATATTCTACAGTAAGTGGATTAGCAAGAACTGTTCGTGGACCTAGTATGTCTGCAACTCCAGGAAAAGTACATGTTATTGGAACAGCTAATGTAAATAATCAAAAAACCATTGTTTTAAAATTTTTACAAGGTAGAAATCCTGATTGGGTAGATACTCCATTTTTTGCAAAATATGATGAAAATGCAATTTGGTTAGATGATCTTAAGCCTGCATTCTCAGACAAATTCTTCTTTGAAGATGAAATGCAAAATATCATATCATCTTAAATTGTTTTTAAGGAATTAGATCAACACTTTTAAAATAATATAATATTTTTCAAATATGAAAATTTTATTATTATTATTGATTTTTCCAAGTTTAGTTGGTATTTCATATGGTCATACTGTAGATGCAGTTGGAGAATATAGAGTAGAAATTGGTTGGATGAACGAACCGGTTGTTTCTGGTGAAACCAATGGGATTGAATTTTTTGTTAGTCCATTAATTTCATGCTCTGAAAATTTAGAACCAATAGAATGTGCAGAATCTCAGGAATTTCAAAATGGAATTGAAGGATTGAAAAAAACTGTTAAAATGCAATTAATCTACAAAGATGAAAGTATCACACTTCCCCTTTCTCCTGATCATGACATTCCTGGAAAATATTATGCATTTGTCAATCCAACACTTTCTGGATTTTATCAAGCAAATATGTTAGGAATGATAAATGAAACCCCAATTAGTTTATCCATGCATCCGCCTAAAGTTTCAGAACGCTCTTACATTGAATTTCCTGAACCATCAGATCTTACAGTTAGACAAATGATTGATGGTCATACTGCATTAATTGAAGATGTTAGTGGATTAAAAGACTCAATTAGTAATTTAGAAGAAACAAAACAATTACCTGATTTTGGTTATATTGGAATTGGAATTGGAATAATTGGGATTGTGATTGCAATAATTGCACTTGTAAAATCTACGAAAAACTAAATTTCTGTTTAATGTATTTTTAAAACAAGACAGGAAAAATATGTATAATTCTAATTTTCCTCTTTTTTCATAAAAACTAATTTTTTTATGGATTTGTTGTACATAAAAAACTACAAGTATAGTAATTAAGAAAACTACTTTAGACAAGATCAAATATGGTTGAAAATAATTTCGATATATTAGGAATTGTAGAAGATTCGACTGAAAAAGAAATCCGAGATGCATTTAGACGATTAGCTCTTCAATATCACTCAGATCGTGGTGGAGAAAATGAACAATTTATCAAAATAAAACAAGCTTACGAAGATCTCAAAATTGGTAAAAAATATCCTGAAACAGACATTGAAAAACGAAATAATTCACGAGTATATTCTGATGAAACAGAAGCTGACGTTAAAAGAAAAAATCAGATTTTAGGTCAACAATTATCAAAAGAAATGAAAACAGCTGAAAATTGGGCAGCCACATTAAACAAATCAAATTTAACCGCAACAAGATTATTTGGTTCAAAAACTCTGGGTGAAATTGAATTAGAAAGAAAGGCAAATGGTTCTTTATCTATTAAAGGAAATTTTATGGCAGGAAGTATTACTTATGATGGACCTATAACTATGCAGGGAAGCATTACAAGTCCATCATGGACAAAAGAATTTCAAACAAAAATTCATCTTACATCTGGAGATTTTAAATTTATCAATCCATTAGAAAATAAATACAAAATTGAAAATGGTGCAGAGATTGTTGTTGATAGTGGAAATATTGTTATTGGAAATGTTTATGGGAGAAAATTCAGAGTAGAGGATCCGGATGGAAAAGTAGGTGTTTTCCAAATTCAAGAACATAGAACACACATTTCATCTCCAAATGGAAAAATTATTGCTGAAAATCTAATAGATACTGTTTCAGTTGATGCTGATTCAATAATCATTCTTAATGCAGAAGATGATGTAAGAATTTCTGCACGTGAAGTTTTATTTTATGGTGGAAAATTCACCTATGACTCTATAATTGAATTAAAACAAGGAGGAACAATTCGTTTCTTTGAAAAATTTTCAATTCAAGGATTAAGCGGTGATGGAATTATCAAACTTGAAAATGGGAAAAAAATCAGATTGTTTGATCTAAAAACTAAAAAAATCAGAGATTTAGATGATAAATTTATGCCTAACAAAGAAAATTTTACTAAAGATGCCACTTTGGTTGGAAATGGATTTACAATTACATATGATATGCTTGATAATCTCTCAAAGAATATTTCTAAGCAAAAAAGTGGTTGGAAATCTAAATTTGGTTTTTAAAATAATTTTCCTAAGATCGGAAGCGTTGATATGCAATAACTCTACTAAAAAGTAATTGTCAATCACAATAAATCTTAGCAAAAAACTGATTTTCTTGGTGATGATTGTTTCTTTCATTGCCCTTTCAATAACTGGTTTTTTTAGTTTCAATTATGCTGATGAAATTCTAAAAGAAAGAATAGGTGATCAATTAATTGGGGAATCAACTATACGTGGAGAGACTTTACGAGTACTTTTTGAATCTAGAGTAGAACAAAACAATATTCTTGCAAATGATCCAATGATCCAAATCTTAGTTTCACAAATGAATGATCGCCCTGAAAACAAACTAAAAGAATTCAAAGATATTAACAGAAAAGATTTCCTAATTCAAGTTCAAGCATTTCAAGAACTAATTGGATTCTCAATTGAGTTAGAAGATGTTAAAATAGTTGGAAAAGATGGAAATGTATTTTTTTCACTTAGCGGAATTAAAAATGAAAATTTTAAAGAAAATGAATTGTTCCTAAAAGGATTAAAAAAACCATTTATCGAATTTGAACCTGTTGAATCTAGCAAAAAAATGATTGTTGTATCTCCAGTTTTTGCTGATAATAATAAAAGGGGCGATGAATCAATTGGAGTAATAATTTCAAAAATGAGAACAACTGCATTAGATAATATTGTTTTGAATAGAAGCGGATTGGGAGAATCTGGTGAAGTATACATTGTAAATAATGAATCTCTAATGTTGTCTGAATCTAGATTTTTTGAAAATGCAATTTTTGAGCAAAAAGTTGACACATTAGCTGTTCAAAAATGTTTTAATGATGATCAAGAATTTTTAGGATTTTACATTGATTATAGGAATGTCCCAATCTATGGTTCTTCTTATTGTGCAAATGATTTAGGAATTGTTTTACTTGCAGGAATTGATAAAGATGAAGTAGAAAAACCGATACGTATTCTACAAGACAGAATTATCCACACAGGAATAGTAATCACAATTGCAATGGGTATTGTTGCTTTTGTAATATCAAAATCTCTTTCAAGGCCTCTAATCAAATTGAAAAGTGCAGCAAATAAAATTGCGTTAGGGAACTTTGATGTAAGAACTAGTATCAAAACAAAAGATGAAATCGGCGAATTATCCGAAGCATTTGATTTGATGGCAGAAAAATTACAAAAATCATTAATTCAAATTAAAGAAAAAGAAGAGGTAATCCAACAACAAGAACATATTTTGTTACAATTTTCTGATGAGAGTAAAAAATACTGTGTAGGTTTAATTGATATAATGAACTCAACAAAAATTTGTGCAACACTTTCCTCATCACAAACTAGTGAATTTTATAAAATTTTTATAAATTCGATGGGATTAATTATTGAAAAACATGGCGGGGTTGTTTCAAAAAACATTGGGGATGCACTTCTTTTTTATTTTGCAGTAGAATCTTCTAAAGAAAAAATTATTTTGAAAAAATGTTTAGATTGCTGTTTGGCGTTAAGTCAAGAACATAAAAAAATCACAAAAAAATTAAACGAACAAAATTTACCATTGTTTAACTATAGAACGAGCGCTACATATGGAATGGTAAGAATTGCAAAATCATCCACATCTTCAGTAAATGACATTTTTGGAACTACTGTTAATAGGTGTGCTAAACTTAACCGAAATGCATCTACAAATGGTGTGGTTATTGGAGAGAATTTTTATGAATTACTAAAAGATAATGAGGAATATTTGTTTAAGAAAGTAGAAAATAAACTAATGTCATCTGATCATGGTTATGTAGGATACACTGTATCAACAAAATCACTTTTGGAAAATAATTCTAGTAGTAAAATAAGATAATTTACATATCAAAAATATGAAATATTTATTTTTGTGCTATTATGGTTTAAGAAAAAACCTGATTTACCAAAAAATAATCCAGGGACTGTTAAATTTTAAAATAATAAAAAAGAAATTAAATTGATTGAATTAATCTACTCGATTAATTCAGTCCAACCTTTGACGAAGACTGAGTCTTTGTGGAGTGGAACTGGTTGTCCAACAGTAAAGTCCATTGGTCTCATCCAAAAGATTGCTTTTGTTGGGCATACACCAATGCATGCACCATCAGAAATACATCTTTCTGGGTAGAAAACAAATGCTTTACCTCTCTTCCAGCCTTCGACTGGTTTTACTCTAAGGACATCTGGACCAAGTGTTGTACAGATTTCTACACATAGTGCGCATCCGATACACATTTGTTCGCTGATGTCTGGAATAATTCCTACTGGCATAACAAAAATAATCCGTAATTTGGCATTTATATAATTTATCTAAAAAAACTGAGCTATAACGGCGTTTCAAATTTTATAACACTGTTTTGATTTTTGATCGCATTAAATTCAAAATCTATCGGTTTTAATTTTGTAAATCTTTGAGTTTGTTTTATCTAAACTTGAAATTATTAAATTCTCTTCAATTTTTTTAAGGAAATACACTCCTGTTTTTTCTGATTTGATGATCTGTTTTCCTCCTGGGGATATTACCCATTCATCATTTTCTTTTTTTCTTGCCATGGCAGTTACAATAATTGATGAATTGGTATTTCTTCCAAGAGACGAAAGTAACATTATGCATGAATTGATGAATCTCATAGATTCAAGATCATCAAACATATTGAAAACTCCATTAAATGAATCAATTACAACTAGAATTTCCTCTTTTGATGTTTTTGTAATGATTTCTGATAATTTTTCTTTCCAATTCTCTTTATTTGGATGAAAAATAATTAGATTATCTTTTTTCTGAATCATTCCAGACTCAACATATCCTGTATAAAGCAAATCCATATCTACAAAAATTATTAAATTTTCAACAGAATTGATTAGTCTATTAAGAAATTCTATTTTATAGAAAGGCTCTGAACATAATACTATACTTGGAATATTTTTTCCAAACTCATTTTGAATGTGTGTTAAATTATCATCTAAAACCCACTCAGGACTTTTATCCAACACCCCTTTAGCATTTTACAGATATAATAATGAATTTAGTATCAAAAGATATTTCAGATGATTTTCCCATCTCTGATAAAATCTATCTAAATAATGCATCTGTATCTCTTATGCCTTTACAAAGTATTGATGCCATGAGAGATTTTCTAATTTCATATAATACAATTGGTCCTGATTCTAAAGATTCTGAATCATTTGTTACTGAAAAATTAAGAAATGTTAGAAAGATAATTGCAAAAATTATTTCTTGTCAACCTGATGAAGTAGTTCTTACACAAAGTACTACTGATGGAATAAATTTTGTAGCAAATGGACTTTCATATAATGACAAATCAAATGTGATTATTCGTGGAATGACACATGAACACCATTCAAATTTTTACCCTTGGATTAAATTAAAAGAAAAAATTTCAATCAAAAATCTGCCTATAGATAAAAATGGTTTTTTCAAATTAGATGATTTAGAATCTTATATTGATGAAAATACAAAACTTGTAGCACTAAGTCATGCGTTGTATAATACAGGTTCTATTTTACCTGTAAAAGAAATAGCAAAAATTATTCAAGAAAAAACTTCATTCTTTATTGATGCTGCACAAACTATAGGATGTATCAGCGACATTGATGTATCTGATATCAAATGTGACTTTATGTCATTTAATGGCTCAAAATGGTTATGCGGCCCAATGGGGACTGGCTTATTTTATTGTAGTAGAAAGTCAAGTGAATTATTGGTTCCACAAACAATTGGTGGTGAATCTGCAATTATTTATGATGAGACAAAGCTTGCTTTCAAAGAAATACCAGACAAATTTCAAACTGGATTTAGAAATTATGTTGGAATTGTTGGATTAGAAGCATCTGCAAATTATTTACTTAAATTTGGCATGAAAAATATTCACAAGAAAAATCAATACCTTTCAAATCTTTTCAGAGAAGAATTATCAAAAATTAAAAATATTATTTTATACGGACCAACAAATTCGAATGATAGAACTAGTATTGTATCTTTTAACATTAAAGGAGTTAATTCACAAGAATTAGTTGATAAACTTGAGAAACAAAATATTATTTTAGCTGTAAGAGAAATTTCGGATACAAAAATTGTACGAGCTTCTCCTCATTTTTTCAACACAGAATCTGAAATACTTCAAGTAATTGATGCGATTAAGAAATTATAGATTTTCCTGCTCTTCAATAACCATCATGGTTAATGTTGATTGAACTTTACCTATTTTTCTGACTTTGTTAGTAATTATTGCACGTAATTTTTCTGCATCATCAGAGGTCAATTTTAAGACGATATCATATACGCCATAAACTCCTTGAACCTCATAAGCAACATTTTCATCTGCTAGCATTTGTTTAACATCATTAATTATTGATTCATCCGAACCTAAATCCGAATTCAATAAAACATATGCAGTAGGCACAAGAAAATTTTCTTAAATGACTATTTAACTTTTGATGATTCAAAAACTGATTAATCACTTATTGGATCCTATTGATGTGAAACCAATTGATCTTACACTAACAATCTCTGAAACTATTCCTAGTTTTCCTGGTTCACCAAAACCACAATTTATCCATTGGTCTAATCTAAAAGATGATGGATATAATTTAGAACTATTATTTCTAAGCTCACATACTGGAACTCATCTTGATGCGCCATACCATTTTGCAAAAAATGGAGTAAAAATTAACCAAATTCCACTAGATCGATTATTAGGAAAAGCTATCTTAATTAAATTACAAAAAACTAAGAATACCCCCATTACAAAATCTGATATACTTTTATTTGAAAAAAACAATTACAAAATCCCAACTTTTTCTTCAATATTTTTTTACACCGGATGGCAAAAAAATTTGAAAAATAATAATTATTTTACAGAAAATCCGGGATTAAACTTAGCAGCAGCTAAATATCTTACATCAAAAAAAGTTAATCTTATTGGGATAGATTCACCTAGTATAGATCTTGGGAAAGATAATTCATTTAGTGTTCATAATATTTTATCAAAAAATAATATTTTGATTGTAGAAAACTTAGCAAATCTAAATAAAATTACAACAAAGGAATTTAATTTTACAATACTTCCGTTAAAACTCAAAGATGCAACAGGTTCTCCTGTGAGAGCAATTGCATTATAGTTTATTCTCAAATAATTTCGTAATGCTAAAAACAGGCAAATATTGATACAACGTATGAGTAAACCTGGAAATATTTGGAGAAAAGTACATGGAAAAATCACCAAAAAACCAACTAACTTTTCGTGGCTAATTGAGGAAGAATTAGCTGGTTCAGGCATGCCAACAAGTTTTGATGAATTCAATTGGATTGTAAACCAAGGTGTAAAATCAATTGTTACAATGACTGAAAACTCATTACCAGATGAATGGGTACAATGTATTGATTATTTGCATGTTCCAACTCCTGACTTTGCTGCACCTGATATGGATAAAATAGAATCTGCAGTAGATTTTATCCATGAACAAATTAATAACGATCAATCAGTAATGGTCCATTGTGCAGCTGGCTTGGGAAGGGCAGGAACAATTCTTGCATGTTATTTTGTAAAATATAAAAAATTCACTGCAAAAAAAGCAATTGAAAAAATTCGAAGTGATAGGCCAGGTTCCATTCAATCTGAAGTTCAAGAATTAGCTATTGGTTTTTTTGAAAAACATGTTAAAAATTAGTTTATACAAATTCTGAAACTAACTTTCCATCTACAATTTTGATCTTCAAAGTTTTATTCTCATTAAAAAATAATGTTAACTCGCTACCTGAATCAGAATCTTCTACTTTAACAAGTTCTGACATTTTGATTGCATCAAATTTTTCCATTTAATTCACCTATTCTGGAATTGATACCGTCTCAATTTTTCCGTCAACTGCTTTGATAAATAAAAACCTGTTATCTTTAAGAATAAATGTAATTCCACCTTCTTTATCAGGTTCTTCAATTTCAAGAATTGGTTGTCCTAGAAGACCATCATATTTTGCCATTTCCTATTTCACCCAAAAAGTTCCTTATATCCCTAATTGATCGTAATCTCAATTTCATTAGAACTGTTTTTGATGTTCCCTGGTTCTGTATAATCATGTTTTTGCCATGATGTAAATGCTTCAGAACCTATCGTGTGATTACCTTTTCCTAAATCTGATGCTTTGAATACAAATTTCTCATTAAAATCAAACAATTCTTCTCTTACTTCTTCTTCTGTTAATCTGATAAATGGCTCAAAGTTTTTAGCTACTTGAACCCATACCCTTCTATCCTTCATTGGATTGACAAGTTTTGGATTTCTTGTCCAAAAAATAGATGCTTTTCTATACGTGTCAATAGTTTTACCTACTTCTTTTTTCCTGAATCCCCCAGATGTTAATTTTATTCCATATTTCATCTTAAATGAGGCATCATAATTGTTGTATGCTTTAGTCCAATTTGCCTCATTGAAAGCGTCTCTAAGGTCCCCTTCAACTGAAAATTGAACATTTATCTCCACATTTTCATCAGATGAGTACTCATCCTTGCTTTTTACCAATTTAATATCAGAAATCCGACTTTCTCCCATTCTTCTCGCTCATAATGATTTATATCCACAATAAGTGTTTTTTTGGATTACATGGATCTTGAAGTAATTAATTCTGAATCAAAAGAAATGAGTCTTTCAATGAAAGATGCTGATATTGGGCTATTATACATAATTCAGCACGAACTTCTAAAACAATCAAATGTAGATTTTGCTGGTGTAATTGTAAAACATCCTCTTAAAAATGAAATCTGGATGAGAATCACTTCTAATTCAAAACCCCTAGGAGAGATCAAAAAAGCAACAGATACAGCAATAAAAATATCTGATGAGTTAAAACAACTAGTTAATTCTAAAATTCAGGTAAATTAGATTGAAGTTTTGCCCCAAGTGTGAGGTCAAGTTAAAAAAAGGTAATTGTCCTAAATGTGATTATTCTGAAATTGATAAAGCAGAACAAACAAAAAAAATAACTTCAGAGGAAGAACCAGATTTTTCATTACTTGCATTTGAAGGGAATGAGGGAGAAGACTCAAACCCAACAATCAAAATAGATTGTGAAAAATGTGGTCATGATGAGGCAGTTTGGTGGATGTTTCAAACTAGAAGTGCAGATGAACCTACAACTAGATTTTATCGTTGTCAGAAATGTAAATACACCTGGCGTGATTACACATAACGTTTAACTGGAACTTTGAGTCAAGAAAATTGATTTGACTTTTGAAGCAAAAACAAGTGGTTCAGATGATCTAAAAGCAATCATTTCAGCAATTTCCACACTTGTTGAAGAAGCAACTTTTGTTGCAACCGCAGAAGGAATTTCTTTTAGAGGAATGGATCCTTCTCATGTTGCATTAATTGATATCTCTTGGCCAAATTCTGCATTTGAAAAATATGAATGTGACAGTGATATAAAATTTGGAGTAAGAATAGATGAATTTTCTAAACTTATCAAAAGAGCTGCTAAAACAGATAGTATTGAAATTAGTATTTCTGATCAAAATATGTTACTTGTTACAGTTGGAAAAAATAAAAAATACAAAATGCGTTTAATTGAAAGCTCTGCAACAGATACCCCATTACCAAAAATCCCATATGATTCAAAAATTATTTTATCGTCTTCAAAATTTGATAAAATTTTAGGAGATGTACAAGTTGTATCTGATTATTTAACAATACAAACTGTTGATTCAAATGCAGATTTTTCAGGCAAAGGTGATTCTGGTGAGGTTGTAATTGATCTAGACAAAGATGACAAAGAAATTGAAGAAATTTCTTCAAAAGAAGACGCTGTTGGAACTTACAGCCTAGAATATCTTAATCCTGTAGTTAAAGCCGTAGGATCCACTGCAGGCTTTATCACATGTGAATTTTCAAGCGCAAAACCTCTAAGAATTGAATTCAAAGTAGCAAATATTGGTAGAATCCACTTTTACTTGGCCCCACGCGTGGAAAGTTAAAGCATTTAAAGATTAACAAATTCAAGTATTTTGAATTGAAACTTGTAATAAAATATGGTGGGACGTCAATCTCTTCTGCAAAAGATATCACTGCAATAGCTAAATATCTGAATTCTCTATCAACGAAAAATCAAATTGTAGTCGTTTGTTCTGCAATGAGTGGAACTACTGATGATCTAATAGGAATATCTGAGTCAATAAAAAAAGAAAATAAATTAAAAGGCGAACAACTTGCATCAAAAATTATCAATAGACATAAACAATTAGCCAAACAAACAATCAAAAAATCTGATATCCGAAAGAAATTATTAACAAAATTAGATCAGGACTTTGTAGAACTTCTTGCATTAATTGATGGAATGGTATTGTTAGGTGAAGTAACACCAAGATCAATGGATTATCTAATTTCATTTGGTGAAAGATTGTCAATAAAATTAGTTTCATCAGCACTTAATGATTCAGGTAAAAAATCAATTCCTCTTACTGGAAAAGAAGTAGGAATTGTAACTGATTCAAATTTTGGTGAAGCAAAACCATTAATGGATACAACAAGATTAAGAACATCAAAAACAATTGATGATCTATTTTCAAAGAAAACAATCCCTGTTGTAGGTGGATTTGTAGGTGCTGATCAACATGGACATGTAACAACTTTTGGTAGAGGTGGTTCTGATTATTCAGCAACAACAATTGGTTCTTCTATCAAAGCAGATGAAATTTGGTTAATGAGTGATGTAGATGGATTAATGACAGCAGATCCCAAGATTGTCAAAAATGCAAAATTGCTTAAAGAAGTTTCATATGTTGAAGCAGTTGAAATGGCTTTGTTTGGAGCAAAACAAATTCACCCACGAACATTTGAGCCTCTATTAACAAAGAAAATACCAATGAAAATTCGAAGCTCTTTCAATCTAAAAAATGAAGGAACACTAGTATCTGCCTCTCCTTCAAAATCTGTAAAAAATACTGTAAAGTGTGTAAGTTATGTTAGAAACAATGGGTTAATCGATATTAGAGGAGGTAGCATGGTTGGCAATCCTGGTACAGCAGCAAAAATATTTGAAACATTGGCAAAAGCTGGAATTAACGTAATGATGATTTCACAAAATCCCTCAGAATCAAGTATAACTATAGTTGTTAAAAATACTGATCTTGACAAAGCAACAAGTTCTTTGGAATTGGAATTGTTAGGAAAAATTATCAAAAAACTAGAAGTTACTACCGATGTTGCAATTATTGCTTTAATAGGTTCAGGAATGCGAGGTACAGTTGGAGTTGCATCAAAAGTATTTTCCGTAGTTCAGAAAAACAAAGTTAACGTATCAATGATTACTCAAGGTTCATCCGAACTTAATCTTGCATTTGTTGTAAAAAATTCTGATACAAATACGGTAGTACGTGCTTTACATAATGAATTTGTATTAGACAAAATTAATTGAAGAGAAATAATTTCAACCAGACTAACTCTAGATAATGGATCTGTGATATTTTACCTCAAATGAGCATTTTGATATCAATTTCAATAACCATTTCACTAAACGGATAAATTACTTGATAAAAAATTAATTCTAAAATTGACTGGTAAACTCTACATTGTTGGTGTTGGTCCTGGCCATAATGACCATATGACATTTCGAGCAAAAGAAGCAATTGTTGAAAGTGATATTATTGTTGGATACGAAACTTATGTAAATTTGGTTTCAGATCTAATTGAAGGTAAAACAGTTTATCGATATGCAATGACGCAAGAAGTTGAAAGAGCACACCAATGTATTGATCTTGCAAAATCAGGAAAAATTGTTTCGCTTGTTTCCAGTGGTGATCCTGGAATTTATGGAATGGCTGGATTGATTTATGAAACACTTGCAGAAACTGGATGGAACCCAAAAGATGGTCTTAAAGTGGAAATTGTTCCTGGTGTGTCTGCACTTAATTCATGTGCATCAATTATTGGTTCACCATTAATGACCGATTTTGCAGTAGTAAGTATGAGTGATTTGTTGGTTCCATGGGAAGTAATTAAAAAAAGAGTTGAAGCAGCAGCTAAAGGCGACTTTGTAATTGTAATTTACAATCCTGCCAGCAAGAAAAGAATTCATCAATTACAAGAAACTAGAGAAACTCTTCTAAAATATAGGAAACCTACAACACCTGTTGCAATTATCAAGGGTGCATTTAGAGAATCTGAAACAATAGTTATGACTGATTTAGAAAATTTACCCAAACATTCAGACACATTAGGAATGATCAGTACTGTAATTATTGGAAATTCTTCAACTTATACTTACAAAGATTTGATGATTAATCCCAGAGGTTACAAGTCAAAATATAATTTAGAAGAACAAACTAATCCTGATCTAAAAGTCTAAAAGCTTTTCTTAATTGCTTCGTGAATCTCTTCACTTAAATTCAATTTTTCTCTAATTGGAGAAACTATTTTTACTAAATAATTTCCAACAGTTTGTTTCAAATCACCTGGATGTAATTTTTTTCCAACGAAGTCAGCTTCAAGTTGATTGTAATCAAAATATGATATATTACCGCCAAACTTTTCAGGTCTTTCAACATTCATTTCATTAAATTCATGAAAAATTACTGTTTTTGCAATTTCTAATAATGGATTATTCTGAATATTTGCTTCTTCACACCATGCTTTACTGATTTTTTTCTTTATTTCATCATCGTTGTTATGAATAAAAATACCTGAATTTGGATCCGATTTACTCATCTTTCCTAATATTTGAGAATCACTGATATCTGCAGGTTTTGAAAGTCCTGGTAATAATTTATGATGAACAGCTACTGGAACTTTCCATTTCATTTTAGGGAATACTTCTCTTACCAACATGTGAATTTTTCTCTGATCCATTCCAGCATGAGCAATATCAACATCTAAAGAATGAATATCCACTGCTTGCATTGCTGGATAAAGTAATTTTGCTACATCAATTTTTTTATCGTCTTCAGAACGACCCATAATTGTTAAAGTTCTCATTGTTCTAGCAATTGACATATGTTTTGTAAATTTAACAAGCTCAGACCAATATTCTGTTTTTTCTTCATATAATTTTGAACCTAAAACAATTTCTGCATCAGGACAAACTAACTTGAATGCATCTTGATAATATTTGGAAACCTTTGAAATTGTTTCCCAGTCTCCGCCTAGTTTATCATTAATTAGAGTATGCCAATCTGCAAGAAAAATTTTACATTTTACACCTGCTTTTACAAAATCATTAATTTTGAAGCCTGTACTAATCAAACTTCCAAGGTGTAAAAATCCGGAAATCTCTAAACCAATGTAATGTTTTGGAGATGAATTTGTCTTGAATAATTCAACTAATTCATCATGCGTAACTACTTCTTCAGTTGGTGGTCTTTGAATCAAGTCAACTTTTTCTGTAATATCCAAATCAAAACAGCTTTTGAGCTGTAAACGTATAAAGTTATTCAAAAGTGTAGTTGAATCTGAAACCTATGAATATCTGTCATGTTTATGTGGATTATGACTCTTGAAGATGGACTAGAATTAATTGAAAATTATAAGAGAGGACTCCAAAAATTTTTAGATCTGCTACCTGAACAATCAGTTCAGTTAGGTCCTGAAATGATCAAAACACTATCAATGAATTCTAAAAATGAAATCAAAAATTTAGAATCAATTGAAAAAGCTCTTAAACGTTCAACAAAACACGAATCAAGTTAAACTGAATAAATTTCTAAATTTCTTACTCATCCAAGCTTTTTCTAGGTTTTATGCTAAGATAAAATGCATGTGTACTAATTATAAAAGCCGCAAGAAATACTTTGGTTGCAAAAACTAAATTCCACGGTCTATCTGGATCTGGATACGCGACTGATAATCTATCTATATCTGGAACAATTCCATTAATCACCCCTGCAGCAATTTGTGCATTTAATACTGTAAAATTGTATAATACTTCGTAAAGAGCAATTATTGAAAATCCTAATAACATCAACTGAAGTAATGCCATTTTTGTTCCAACAATTTTATCACCAGCGGTTCGTCTCCAACCAATTCTAGTAACACAATACCAACCAATGATTGTAGAAAAAAATATCCAAGTTGTAACTCTGGCAAAATTTTCAAAAGGAATAGTTGTATTGTGAATTGCCTCACCCATTACATAAGTTCCATTTTCTAACCATTCTATCATTGTCACATATACTCCGAAAATCAGTGAAGACGACATAATGAATCCACAGATATAGAAAATGTACAGATAAACTTTGTAACCTGAATCTGTTTTTTCAAGATGTCGAGGTTTCATAATGCCGTTTGCCGAATTTTGAAATATAAAAATTCATGTATCTTCAAGGAAAATCACAAGTATCCAAAAATAACATTGAATTTATTGCAAAAACCATACATGATGTATCATGAATGCTTTGGGTGAAGCAATTGGGAAATTCTGTAAGACTATCTTACCTATTCCTGAAGAATTCTATACGGGCAATCCTGATTCATCAATTGCAGTTTGTACACTTTCAAGCATAGATTTACTCAAAAAATTCACCAATTCTGAAATCTTTAACGATATTTGCATTGTAGGAAGATTACTTTCTGAGAATAAAGGAATTGACTCTATTATTGAATATGTAAACAAACATCAAAAAATTAAGATTATCATAGTTTGTGGAAAAGAAGTTTGGGGACATAAATCTGGACATTCATTATTTCAATTACATAAAAATGGAATTGATAAAAATAACAGAATAATCAATTCTACAAGTCCAGATCCATTTCTTAGTATTTCAAAATCAAAAATACAATATTTTCAACATAATATTACTTTAGTAAATTTGATTAATGAAATTAATTTTGAAAAAATATCAAATAAAATTAAAACTTTCTAATACCCATTTCTCTGCCTTTCCCGATTAATCTCATTTTTCTTTTTGTATTCCTCTACGATATCATCTGGTGTTAGATTTAGCTCAAGTGAAGCTTGAACAACAAAATGCCAAATATCGATTAATTCTTCTCTTGCTTCAGCCACATCGAATTTTGTTGGAGTTTTCCACCACTTCCAGTTCGTTGTTCTCTGTAGTTCTACTGCTTCATGCATAATTGCAGTACTTAATGCAGAAATTCTATTTTCTGAATCTTTAGGATACCTATCAAGTTTCATCATTTCTGATAATCCTTGTTGAAGTTTGAAAATTGAATCCAATCTATCTTCAGAAATTTCTTTAGACAATGATAAATTATTTTCAGAAATAATTGAACTTAAGTCTTTTTAGAACTGAATCATTTTTTCATATGTTTTAATTCTTTTTGCAATATCTCCTTTTCTGATCTTTAGTAATCCATCTAATCCATATTTTTCAACTGCAAAAGATCCTAGAATATTCCCATAAACTACTGATTTTTTAATTTCTGATAAAGTGGTTGATTTTTTACTTGCAAGATATCCTATCATTGCACCTGCAAAGGAATCCCCCGCACCTGTAGGATCTACTACATCTTTTAATGAAAATCCTGCAGTTGGGAAAATTATGTCATCATAAAACATGAGAGAACCATGCTCCCCTTTTTTAATAATCACATATTTTGCTCCCCAACTCATCATTTTTTTTGCACATTTTATCAAATTGAATTCTTTTGTAAGGAGTTTAGCCTCTTCATCATTAATTACAACTGCATCTACGGATTTTATCATCTTAATTACAGATTCTCTTTTTGTAGAAATCCAAAAATCAATTGTATCACACATAGAAAATTTTACTTTGTCGAATTCTTTTAGCAATAAAGTATTTTGTTCAGGATCATTATTTGCAAGATATACAAATTGAGATTTTCTATAATCTTTTGGAACAATTGGTTTGAAATCTTCAAGTACATTTAATTCTGTTTTTAAAGTTGATCTTGTACTGAGTGTATTATCATATTTTCCATCATAGCGGAATGTCTTACCCTCTTTGATTGTTAGTCCTTGTAAATCAAGATGTTTGGATAAAATTTTATGGTGTTGTTTTGGAAAATCTTTTCCAACTACTGCAATTAATCCTGTATCTACAAAATTACTTGCTGAAATTGCTGCAAAAGTTGCTGCACCTCCTAAAACATTCTTTAATGTTTTTTTTGGAGTTCTAATAGTGTCTAAAGCTGTAGAACCAAAAACAGTAAGCATTTGAGAAGACCTTATTTTTGATGTATAAATGGCTTGTTTGTCTGTTGGAAAATAAACAAGCAGAATAATAACAAATGTTATCGAAATATTGCTTCCTAGAAATTTCCACTAAATGAAATTCATTCCAATTTGAATTAATTTGAAAAATACCTTACATTGATGCTATACAAAGACAGTAAAATGAATAATTCTAACTGTAATTTTACCCATAATTTCATTATTTCAAATTAAAATGAAAAAACACCCAAAAAAATTGTGTAAAAGTTTTGATCTACTCTTTAACCACATTAGAGCTAACCAAATAAATCAAAATTAAACAATACTTTCTCATTGGCTAGGATAAAACTCAAGATAGGAGAAAATGAGATAGAGGTTGATTCTAGAGATTTCTATGTTGATAATCAAACAATTGGAGAAATAATTGATAATATTTCAAATTATTTGCCCGAAAATCCAGAAAAAATTGTCTACGAAACTGAATCTACTGAGGATTCAACAAAACCTGAACAACCAATACAATCTGGTTTAGAATCTTTAGATGATGTTGAGATATTTGAACCGGAATTCAGTGATCCAAAATACATTACTCCTCGTGAAATAAAATCAAAACTTAGAATTTTAGAAACTAGTAGATTCTTTGATTCCCCAAGAACTGTGACTGAAATAGTTCAACAACTTAGAGAATATGGATGGGCAACAAGTCCATTGGATGTATCAAAGATTTTGGCAAAAATGGCATCAACTAAAGAAATAATGAAAAATATTCATGAGGATCGAGCTCACTATTTTGTTAAAGATGCATTAATTGCTAGTTAGAAGAATAATCACATTTTTCACAATCAGAAAAAATTTCCCCATCTAAATGGTCAAAGTGAGTTTTACATTGATTACATGTATGATGCATATCAAAATATCCATCTTTTTCAATTTGGCCTATTCTATTTGATTCAAGATCTGTACTCTTGCATTTGATACAATGACATCCACATTCAATTTTCATGATTTTTCTCCGATAATGTTTGTATAATTGTGATACTTATACAAATCATTGGAAAAAAAGAGGGATGTTCCACTAGAAATAGATGATCATTTCAAACTTTTTGGTAAAGAACCATGGGAAGTAGAATATGGTGAAAAATGTCCTGTATGTGAAATTAGAATAGATGAATATGGTTTTTGTTCATGCGGTTCTAGCGGAGATTAATTTATTGTTTTTGTGTTAATTTTGTAGTTTTTTGTTTAACGCGAATTATTGTTGCTATAATGGCAGATGCTACAATTCCACCAACAATAGCATATATTAGATAATTTGATTCAGGTGAAGAATCAATTGGTTCAACTGGAGTAGTGATTTCTGTAGTCCCTGTAATTGTAATTTCCCCTGACATTTTAGGTATGAAATCAAGTGTGATGTGAGTTTCACCATTCATAGATTTGTGAAATAAAATTTGTTTATCATCAAGAAATACCACATATGGTCCTCCTAACAATTCTAATGGAATAATTGTTGTAATGAATTTATTTTCTTCATTAACTTGAAAACTTATACTTTTTAATGATTGATCAAAATTGAATTTCTCAATTTCAGAATTAGTAATAATTTCTACAAAAAATGAATCTTCTCCCCATTCAACTTCTTGAATTATTTTTGGCACAATGGAGTAATATTGCAAATTCATATAACAACCGTTACAACCAATTCCTTTCTGATCTCCTAGTTGAATTGGTGTATTATTTACATAAACTTGATCAATTTCTTCAGGAATTATAACAGCAATCATTTGTGGATATGAAATTTCAAAACTCCAAAGATTATCATTTAAAATAAGAACATCTTCTAAACTATATTCTACAATTGAATTTTGATTTGATGGAAAAATCAATACAGCATCATTACCTCCAACAACTGTAAGATCTCTTTCATTCCCATTTTCACTTGTAATTGAAATATCTGAAATTGTACCATCAAAAAGATCTACATTTACTGGAATATTGGACGGTTTTACAACATGTTTTACATTAATCTCTCCTGATGAACTAATTTTAACTTCAATTGATTTCTGATCTGCCTCTGCTCCAAGAGATAATTGAGCATTTGATGCAGGAATTATTGCAAAAACCATTAAAATTGCTATAATTACAATAATTTTTTTGGACATTTATTCAACAGTTACATGAATCATTGGTGCTTTTTCTAAAGGACAATCATTTCCATCTTTCTGAAGATTTACAATTTTATCTGCAACATCCATTCCTTCTGTTACTTCACCAAATACTGTGTATTGTCTATCAAGAAATGCACTATCTGCTGTAACAATGAAAAATTGTGAGCCTGCACTATCTGGATCTTGAGATCTTGCCATAGAAACTATGCCTCGTAGGTGGGATCTTGAATTAAATTCTGCCTTAATACTATATCCTGGTCCTCCCATTCCCCATGATCCTTTGTTATCTGTTTTTGTATTAGGGTCGCCTCCTTGAATCATAAATCCAGGAATAACTCTGTGGAAAAGAGTACCATCATAAAATCCATCTCTTGCTAGTTTTTCAAAGTTTCTAACTGTTTCAGGAGCTAATTCAGGTAATAGTTTAAATGAAATTTTTCCGAAACTGGTTTCAATATTCACTGTAGACATATACTGATTTTATCTTCTTATCATAAGAGTCTTTTGTGACAATTTGTTAGAATTTTTTTTATATTCAAATCTTGCAAAAGAATTTTTTATTTACAAAAATTTTTTTTATAAAAAGTTTTTGTAAGAATTAAAAATTTTTTATTTTTAGATTTAAAAATATTATTTAATAAAAATTACATTTTTCAAATTTTCCAAGTTATAGTCTTATATAGAACAACTTGAATTATAATTCGTGAATCGTACAAACCAAAGCACGATAATTAAAGAAGCAATTAATTCTTATCTTGACAAGGGAGCAACTGACAAACAAGAAATCTATACTAAAGTAGTTGATGAACTTGGTGTACCAAGACCTACCGTTAGAAGAGTTGCAAGAGATCTAAGAACTGAATTATTACAAAAGATCCAAATCCTGCAATCTGATATGCATAAAGCAACTGCAGCCTCTGAAAAAGAAGAATAAAACGACTCCTTATCCTTTTTAATTCTATATTTTTGTGATTTTTAGCATTACTGTTATAAATAATGACTTTTTCAATTTCCTTATGGGATACGTAGGAAATCACCTAGCAACTTTAGTTTGTGGGGTTTTTGCTATTATTCTAACAGCACTTTGGCCATATTTTGTTGATTTTGCCCCAATACTGAATTTTGTATTCATTATGGCAGTCCCAATTATGTGGTTTCTGGTGTTAGTTTGTTGGATCTCTCAAAAAAGTAATGATTACACAAATAGTCATAGTGAAAAAAAAAACGTGAGTAAATTACAAACAATTCAAACTATCTCTACGGGTTCACAAGTTGGTATTTCAGACATCAAACAAATTCAAAATGAATTATCATCTAATTTAGATGAACTTACAGAATCTGTAAAACTAAAAGATAGTGAAATTGAAAGATTAAATCAAGAGATTTCTAATCTACAAACTCTTGTTCAAATTGAATCATTGAAAGCAGAATTGGCAAATCTCAAAACAATGGCATCTAAAAGAAAATAAAATTATTTTATTCGTTACAATGACAACATGTAATTCCGTGATTTTTTTTGCAGCTTGGACAACTAACTGCACCACCGTAATGACATTTACATGAACATAATTCTGTTGGATCTTTTTTCAAACTCAATAATGTAATTTCTATACATGTATAATATTTGGTTTTTGCAGTTTTAACACATTTTTAATTATTTTTACATTTTCTAAAAAATTTTAAAATAAAACGGGCTTGGAGGGCTTCGATCCCTCGACCTGTAACTTAGGAGGCTACCACGCTATCCATGTTTCGCGTCAAATTGACTCTGCGCCACAAGCCCAGTAGAAAAAATAATTCTAAATTATTTAAGCGTAATCGAGATTCTTTTTAATCATCTCTTGAATACTTTTCCAACTTTCATTTTCTTTATTGTTCCATTTTTCGAAATATACTACATCTTTTAATTCTAATCTTGGCAACCATCCTGCAGTTTGAAGATCTGGCTTGTCTGCAAATTCATCAACATATCCTAAACACAAGTATGCAACGGGAATAACATGTTCAGGTATTTCTAGAATTTTTTTAAGTGTATCATTTGACAGGATACTAACCCATCCTAATCCTATTCCTTCTGCTCTTGCTGATAACCATAAATTCTGTATAGCACAACATACACTGTACAGTCCTGCTTCAGGTATACTTGTTCTACCTATAACAAATGGGCCAAATTTTGTTGGATCATATGTTACGCATAAATTTACAGGAGATTCTAAAATTCCTTCTAACTTAAATGAAAGATATTTCGATTTTTTTGGTTCTTCTACTAATTGTGATGATCTCTCTTTTTCTTCATCAAAAGATTCTTTGATTTTCTTCTTTGTTTTATCATCTTTTATTAAAATAAAATTCCATGGTTGGGAAAATCCAACTGATGGTGCATGATGTGCAGCATGAAGAATTTTTGATAAAATATCATCTTTAATGGGGTTTGCGGTAAAATGAGATCTTACATCTCTTCTTGAATAAATTGCCTTATAGAGGCCTCTTTTTTCATTTTCACTAAAATCATCTGCCAATTATTTTATACCTATCATAATTTACAAATTCTTTCTTTTGTTAAACGTTAATAATGTCTGCACATTGTTTTGTATTTCAATGGGCCTGTAGTCTAGCTGGTTAGGATACCGCCTCGACATGGCGGTGATCATGAGTTCGAATCTCATTAGGCCCACTTTTTATTTAAAATTCAGATTTGAATTCTTTTTCAATTGTAGACCATGTAGTTTGAGTTGTGATAACCCCCTCAGTAGTAAATTTTTTGACACTACCATCAATTACATCTTGAAAAATTTCTGGTCCTACTTCTGATTTATTTAAAACAAAAATATTCTTTAATGGAATTTCTGTGTCAGGAAAAAATGATGCTCTTCCAGGCATCGAAACATCTTCTGTAGAATATTTACCTGAACCTAAAAGAATTCCATCTGCATAGAGATCATACTGAATTATTGAAACTGTAAATGTTGTATCACTTGGATTATTTACCAGAAATGTTACATTAAATCTTGCTACATCTTTTATATTTTCATCCAAAAATTCTATATTTGTTAATTCAATTCCAACTTGTTCAAGTTTTGAATTATCTAAACTAGCGTAGAAAATAATACCGCCCATCATAGCAAAAACACCTACAATTGCGAGATAAACTGTAGTTTTACTTTGAAGTGCCATTTCATTTGTATCGATTACGTACAATTAAAAAACGTTGTCAAGATCCAAATACATAATATTTGATTTAAAATATCATAATTAATGGGTGCCATAGAACAAGCTCTTCTTACTTGGGTTCATCTTATTTCAGCTGCAATATGGGTTGGTGGCTCACTTTTTATCGGAATAGTATTTTCTCCATTGTTAAAAACAATGACAAATTCTCTTGAAGAAAGAATGCAAATAATGATTCGTGTCGGAAGACGATTTAACAAAATTGCGGTTCCTTCATTAATTATTTTGATGGCAACTGGATTGTATAGTTCTCATGTGTTACTTGGTAAACCTGAACTTTTAGTTGCAACAAGTTATGGGGTATTTTTAATAATTAAGATAATTTTAGTAATTGCGTTAATTATTACATACATTGTTCATGTTAGAGTAATTCGTAAAGATGTTGAAGAAAAAATCATGTCAAATCAAATGTCAGAAAACCAAATTCAAAAATTAAGGAAAAAAATTATTATTCTTGGAGAAATTACAGTAGTTTTATCACTTGCAATCCTATTTTTTGCATCTTTACTCGATGCTGGAGTTTGAAATCCCCTCAATAATTATTTCAAATCCATCATCTAGTTTTCCAATACCGTATTTACAACCTGTAATTTTTGATGTAACAAACAAATTTGTTTCCAAATGTTTTGTAATTTCATTTACATGAAATATTGTTTTTTTATGACCCAAACTTGCAATCACAACTAGCATATCTGCTAAATTCTCATCTACCCCTAGTGATTTTTTAATAAATCTGTCTACATCTAAATTGAAATTCTGTATTTTTTTGTCAAATAATGAATCAACCCCAATTATTGAATTCTTATCAATACTATACATTAACAAAGATGCGCCTGAATCTATTGCATTTTCATTTTTAATTTCTGTTTTTACAATAAAATTTTCTTTGATTAATTTTTCTTCAATATCTCTAATTTTTCCTTTAATTTCATCCATTGAAAGTTTTGAGAATGTACAGATCAATTTAACTAAATTTGTTTTTCTTTTAGTAAACGATATTGATTTTACGTTAGATGGATTAACATGTAAATTGATTTCTCCTTCTCCTTTTGGAAAATAACCTCGTTTGCATAATTGAAGAGAAAACTTAACTCCCATTCTTGAATATGCTTCTTTTAATACATTCTGAGTATAATCTATTGAAGGACTCCAAAGTACATCTGTTCCACCTTTGATTGTTAAATCAAGTTTTTTTTGAGAAAGTGCAACAACTGGAATCAATACTTGTAAAATTAGAGAAATACTTCCAGCTGTTCCAACATCTTCAATTAATTCTAAACTTTCAATATTGCCTGGAATAAATTTTAAGTCAGTAGAACCTATTTCTGCACCAACCACCTCAGCATTTGCAATCTTTTGAAGAATCTTAATTGTTGTAAGATGTTGTGGTTTTAATCCTGATTTTTTTCTATTATTTCTAATATTTTCTAAATGAATTGGTTGTTTTGTTATACATGATAATGTGATTGCTGAACGTACAATTTGTCCCCCTCCTTCGCCATGTGCACCATTTATCTTTAAAAAATTCATAGTTTTATCTAATTAGAACTCTTTATGATAGTTTTTTAAAAAGAAATTTTCTATATTTTTGTATGAATGGATTGTTAATTGGAAGATTCCAGCCTTTTCATTTAGGTCATCTAGAAGCTTTACAGTTTGCTCTATCAAAAGTTGATAAATTATGGATAGGATTGGGCAGTTCCAACAAATCTATTCAAAAAAACAATCCTTTTTCTGCTGAGGAACGGCAAAAAATGATTTTATCCTCCATAGATGATTCTATGAAAGAAAGAATCTTAATTTACCCCATTCCTGATTTAGACAATCATATTAAATGGATTGAAAAAATTGATTCTATTGTCCCAAAATTTGATATAGTTTTTTCAAATGATGAATTGACAAAACACCTGTATTCAAAAAGATCTGTTAAAGTAGATTCTATTCCATTTCTTAACCGGGAAAACCTATCTGGAACTAATATTCGTAATTTGATTATTAGCGATCAAAATTGGTATAATCTTGTTCCAAAAGGAACTAGAAATTTTTTAATTAATACTAATGCTAAAGACCGTTTAATCCATCTTTAATTATAAATAATCCTAATACTTCAGTCCCATAGATAACACATGGAATACCTTTCAATGCTTCCTGGTCCGACAAATGTACCTAATAGAGTAATGAGGGCAATGTTGGCACCAATGATCAATCATAGAAGTAATGATTTTGTTGAATTGTACACTGATGTTGTTGATAAATCTCAACAAGTTTTTGAAACACAAAATGATATTGTGGCATTATCTGCATCTGGAACAGGTGCAGTAGAAGCAGGTGTTGTAAATTTAGTTAAAAAGGGTGATAAAATCATCATGCCTGTAAATGGTGAATTTAGTAATAGATTATCTCAACTTATTGAAGGTCAAGGTGCAAATGTAGTTAAACTTCAGACCCCACCTGGAGAAAATGCAACTTTTGATCAAGTAAAAGAAGCATTTGATAACAACAAAGATGTTAAAGCATTCTATGTTGTTCACAATGAAACTTCAACTGGAACAATGGTAAATTATCTTGATAAAGTATCTGACTTAACATCTAGAAATGATGCATTCTATGTTGTAGATTCAGTTTCATTACTTGGTGGCTCCCCTCTTAGAGTTGATAAATGGAATATTGACGTCTGTATGACTGGTGCACAAAAAGCAATTGCTGCTCCTCCTGGGATTTCACCAATTTCTGTTAGTGCTAAAGCTAAGAAATACATGATTGAAAACCCACCAAATACAATGTATTTCAATTTAGCAAGATATTTCAAATATTATGATGAGGAAAAACATACTCCATTTACTCCTGCATTACCATTGATGTACGCATATAGAGAAGCATTATCAATAATGTTAGAAGAAGGATTAGAAAATGTATTTAATCGTCATAAAGTTTGTTCTGATGCACTATATTCAGGACTAAGTGCAATGGGTCTTTCACCATTTGCAAAAGAAGAAGATCGTTCAATCTCTATTGTTGCATTAAATTATTTGGAAGGATTACAAGACAAAACTTTCAGAAGTACCCTTGCTGATAAATTCAAAGTACTAGTTGCAGGTGGATTTGGCAATCTAAAAGGTAAAGTGTTTAGAGTTGGATGTATGGGAGAAGTTAGTCCATATCATGTAATGAGAACAATATCTGCAATTTCATCTACATTAGCAATGATGGGATATGATATTGATACTCAAGCAGGACTCAAAACTGCCGAAGAAAAATTAAAAGCTCTCTAAACCCTGTTAACTTAATATAAGGAAATTCGAGACCGAACACATTGACATTTGAGAAAGGCTCACTTATCTTAGTAGATTATACTGCAAAAGTAAAAGACAGTGAAGACGTTTTTGACACCACTATTGAAGAGGATGCAAAAAAATATTCTATTCATGAATCAAATGTCAAATATCAGCCAAAACTAGTTTCAATTGGTGAAGTATCTTATCCTGTTCTCAAAGGATTGGATGAAGCACTTGCTAAAACAACTGTTGGTGATAAATTAACAGTTGAAGTAACACCCGACAAAGGATTTGGAGAAAGAGATTCTGGTAAAGTAAGAATGATTCCACTTAGAAAATTAGGTGAAGATGCAGAAAAAGTTTCAGTAGGTGATACAATTGAAGTTGATAACAAACGAGGAACTATTCGTTTTATTGGTTCTGGCAGAGTTCAAATCGATTACAATCACAGATATGCCGGTAAAACTATTCTATTTGATGTTAATGTATTAAAATCACTTGATTCTCCAAACGATAAAGTTGATGGGATTCTTAAAAACAGACTTCCTGTAGAGGATACAAAAATTGCATTTGACTTGAAAGACAAAGAAGTTAGTGTAATTGTGCCTGAAGAAATTTTACGTGCTGATGGTTTACAGATAATGAAACATTTTATTCAATTAGATATTTTCAAATTTGTTAAAACTTTGGAAAAAGTAAATTTTGTTGAAACACATATCAACAAACAAGCTCAGGAAAAGAAACCAGAAACAAAAGCAAAAACACCTGAACAAAAAACCGCTTAAATTACTTTAGTACTCTTTGCAAGATTAAAAGCTCTTTTTTCAGTCATTTTAATTTCTTGTAAAATTGTGTATCTTTTTGGTCTTAGTTCTTGTGCAATAGTTAAAGCTCTTACTATGATATCTGGTTTTAATCCAATTTGTTTTGCAGTTGTTGGGGCTCCTACATCTTTCAATGTTTTTACAATTTGTTTCCAATCTTGTCCTTGTAACTTTGCCATCATTATAGAACCAATTCCACATTTTTCCCCATGAAGTCCAATACCTGGAGCTAGTTTGTCAAGAGCATGTGAAAAAAGATGTTCTGCACCAGAACATGGTCTACTACTTCCTGCAATACATGATGCCACACCTGCGCTAATTAATCCCTCGACAATTATTCTTGCATCTAATCCCTTTTTTGCAAAACTAGAAGAATTTTCCATGACTATTTTTGCACTCATCATGGCCAAGTCTGCTGCATATCTTCCATAATACTCCTTTTTCTTTTTATGACCTAATTGCCAATCTTTTACTGCAATAATATTAGCAATTAGATCTCCACATCCACTAGCAAGTAATTTTGAGGGGGCTTTCTTAATCACATCAATATCTACAAAAACACCCATAGGTGCGGATGCTACAATCGAATGAGGTTTATCACTTTTTACAGAAACAAATGGACTTGCCATTCCATCATGTGATGCGGCCGTTGGTAAACTAACAAATGGTTTACCTAAATTATATGAAATTAGCTTTGCTGTATCTACAGAGCGACCTCCTCCGATACCCACAATTAAATCAGAATTATCTTTTTTAACATCTTTTTGAATCTCTTTTAATGATTTTATTTGATTATCTTTTGATGTATGCCAAGAAAACTTGATTTTTTTCAATTTAATTGATTTTTCAATTTTTACCCTCAGAACTTTTTGAACATTAATTCCTGATATCAAAGAGACTTTTTTTGGTTTATTCAATAAATTCAAAAAACTTCCAAAATCACCAATATTTTTTTCACCAATTTTAATAAGCCTGGGTAATTCCATTGTATGGGATTGCATGCGATCTTGAATCTTTGTCATTATTTATGATTTCAAGAGATCAAAAAGTTATTTAAAAGGGTGTCATGGCATTTACTTTATCTTAATAGGTGATTTTTTGTCGAATAACGTTGAAGAAAAAATTTTGCACGGGACTACCACTGTAGGTATCAAAGCTAGTGATGGTGTTGTATTATGTGCCGATATGAGGGCCAGTGCTGGTTATTTCATTGCAAATAACAATACTATGAAAATTCAACAAATTGATCTACACGCTGGGTTAACCTTGGCAGGAGGAGTAGCAGATGCTCAAAATATTGTTGATATTTTACGTTACCATTCAAATCTTCATAGAGTTGAAAAACAGAATTCTATTTCAATTCATTCACTTGCTAGATTATGTTCATTGATTTTTCATCAAAATAGAGGATACCCATTCATGGCAGATATTTTACTTGGTGGTTATGATCAAAGTGGTCCTTCATTGTTTAATGTAGATATGTTTGGTTCAGTTGAAGAAAAATCATATGTGACAACTGGTAGTGGTTCCCCTGTAGCTTATGGTTTACTTGAAGAAGAATATAGAAATGATCTTACTGTGGAAGAAGCAAAAAAAATAGCTCTTAGAGCTGTAAAAGCAGCAATTGTTAGAAACATTGGTACCGGCGATGGAATTAACGTCGCAATTATGGACAAAGATGGATTCCGTCTTTTGACTGATGAACAAAAGAAAGCTGTCATCGAACTTTAGTGATTTAATGCAAAGAAAACAACAACAAAAAGAATTACCTCCTAGTAGCCAGAATATAATGGCAACCATACTGCAAAGTATACCAAAAGAAGCAAGTGTAACAAAAATAGAATATGAAGGACCACGAATTGCTCTCTATACAAATTCTCCACGATATCTATTAGAACACAATGATACAATTTCAAATCTTGTAAATGTAATTAAAAAAAGAATTGTCATTAGAACTGATGAATCCATTAGAAAGCCTGAAGATGAAGCTAGAAAAATTCTTTCAGAATGTGTTCCAAAAGAAGCAAATCTACAAGGAACAATTTTTGATACAACAACTGGTGAAGTTTCAGTTGAAGCAAAAAGACCTTGGTTGTTACAAAGAAATGCAAAGGAATTCAATCATGCTGAAGTTACTGAAAAAATAGGCTGGCGTTTACGTGTTAGAAAAGCTACAACTATTCCATCTCGTACAATTCAAACAATTAATGCGACTCTAAAACAAGCATCTTCTGAAAGAAGTAAACAATTCAAACAAGTTGGAGATGAAATTTTTAGACCTAGATTATCCCAAAGAACTGAAGTTTCTCTTTATACTCTTGGAGGATTTGGACAAGTTGGAAGATCTTCTATGTTATTATCCACTCCAGAAAGTAAAATTTTGATTGATTGTGGAATAAATCCTGGAGCTCGTTCACCAATGGATGCATTTCCCAGATTAGATTCTTTAGATATTACATTAGATGATCTTGATGCAGTAGTAATTGGTCATGCTCATTTAGATCATACAGGATTTTTACCAACTTTATGTAAATATGGATACAAGGGACCAATCTATTGTACTGAACCTACGTTACCAATGATGAATTTGATTCAATTAGATGCAATCAAAGTAGCTGCTGCACAGGGAAGAACCCCGATTTACTCAGAAAGAGATGTTAAACAAATTATGAAACAGACAATCACTTTACCTTATGGAACTGTGACTGATATCTCACCAGACATAAAATTAGTTCTTGCAAATGCTGGTCATATTTTAGGTTCTGCGTTATGTCATTTTCATATTGGAAATGGTGATCATAATTTTGTTTATTCTGGTGACATTAAATTTGGAAAAAGCATTTTGTTTGAGGCAGCATCATGGAACTTCCCTAGGGTAGAAACATTATTGATCGAAAGTACTTACGGACTAAAAGAAGATATCCAACCAACTAGACAAGAAGTAGAATCTTCTTTCATTAATGCAGTTAACAACACTTTAGCAGATGGAGGTAAAGTATTGATACCTATTCCAGCAGTTGGTCGTGCACAAGAAATCATGATGGTAATTGATCATTATATGAAATCTGGAGAAATGGTTGAGGCTCCAGTCTTTACAGAAGGAATGATTTCTGAAGCATCTGCAATACATGAATCATATCCTGAGTATCTTGCAAGAGAACTTAAACAAAAGATCCTAGAAACTGATGACAATCCATTTGATTCCGAATACTTCACAAATATTGAACATGCAGATGCTAGAGAGGAACCAATGAGAGATGATTCACCATGTATTATTTTAGCAACATCTGGAATGTTAGAAGGTGGACCTGTTTTAGAATATTTCAAAAATATTGCACCTGATAAAAAGAATAAAGTTTTGTTTGTATCTTATCAAGTTAATGGAACTTTAGGGAGACGAGTTTTAGATGGTTCAAAACAAGCAACCATGTTAGGTAAAGAAGGAAAAGTAGAAATTGTAACCATTAACTGTGGTGTTGAAAAACTAGATGGATTCAGTGGCCACAGTGATTATAATCAATTAATGTCATTTGTACAAAGATTACGTCCAAAACTTCGTCGTGTGTTAGTTAATCATGGTGAACGTTCAAAATCAAAAAATCTTGCAATGAATATTGGAAGAATGTATAAAGTTCCTGCACATTTTCCTCAGGTTCAAGAAGCAATAAAATTATTTTAAATCGTATTCTGGCTTCCAGATTTTTATTCCAGATGGAGCAACAATAATTCTCTCTTCTCCTAATCTTGCAATATCTGCACCAGCATTTTTTGCAATAGAATACAATTCTTCAACCACTTTACGAAGTTGTTCCACATCTTTTTGTGCTAATGGTGTAACTCTTAAAATCAAAATCATATCTTTTTTGATATCTTCTTTAATTGAATGAACATCACTGATATCTCTAATCGTAATGGCTTTCAAATATGTGGTATTTTCTTGTTTTTGCATCCTTATTGAAAATGCGATCCACTCATTCAAAAACTCTTCTTTAGTTTATGATAATTTTTTAAAAATTTCACGCCTACATTCTAAATTTAATGTAGGATTTTTCTTCCGCTCTATGAGTAAAAATTTCTTCAGAAGAATTATCTTTTTTAACTGTGATAATTCCTTGCTGATCTTTTGGTGCATCAGAATATCTGAGTGTCACAGTTGATGCAAATTTTACGTGATCTTTTGCATTCTTTCCACGTAAAATTGAAATTGGTCCAACTACCTCTTTAGCCTCAAGTAAAATATCTCCTGGTAATGCAATTGCTTTGATCATTTCATTTTCATCTTTATTTCTTCCAACTACAAATTTTGTTTCTTCATCTAATCTGAAATGTCTCCCAATTTTTAATAAATCGATATCATTAATTGTTGGAGTTTCAACATGATCAAACAAATCTTTTGCTTTGATTCCAAATTGTGGCTCTGTTAACAAACAACCTCCGCCAGCATTAGGAGGATTCTCAATTCCATATTTTTTTGCCATCTCTAATTGATTTCTTCTTGTTCTACCTCTGATCATTCCAAGATTTTCTCTTTTGATCAATCCTTCTTTTTCTGGAATTGTTTCTGGTAATAGTCCAGCTGATAATGGCCTTACAATTTTTCCAACTAGATCTGAATCCTTTTCAATAGTATTTAATGCAGGTCCATGTTGACTCATTGGACGTTGACCTAACACTTCACCTGAAATAATAAATTCTGCACCAATTTCTTCCATGTGTTTTTTTGCTGCATCAAACATCATTGTTCTACAATCTACACATGGATTGAAACCTGCACCAATTCCATGTTTTGGATTTTTTAACATCTTGATATATTCATCACCGAGATAAACTGTTTTCAAATTAACATTAAGATCATCTGATCTTTCTCTAATTTCAAATCCGCACCCTCTACCACAATCAAAATCACAGAAAGGAGTTTTAATTGCAACTGCTGAAACATCAAAACCTTGTTCTTGCATCATTCGTACTGCAAGTTGACTATCTAATCCCCCTGATAGCAATGCAACAACTTTCTTCTTTTCTTTTTCTTCTGTCACGATAATTTGGACAAAATTTCCATATACAAACTTTACATCATACATAAATTAAGAAACAGAGATTTTTGGATATGAGGCAACGCAGAAAAAATCTTCTAAAATTTGCTCAAAAGATAGATTGTGATACATTAGTCACGTTTGAGCCTGAAAATTTGTTTTACATGACTGGTTTTTGGGGTGAAGCAATTGGATTGCTTGAAAAAAATGGCAAAACCACTATTATTGCTCCTGAACTTGAAGTAGGAAGGGCACGAGATGAATCTGAAGCCTGTGATGTAATAACAGCAGAACGTGGAACTGGCCTAATTTCATCATTAATAGAAAAAATTAAGAAAAATCGAGTTTGTACTGATTGCCAAAATTATTCCGTAATGATGTCATTGAAAAAATCTATTCCAAAAATCAAATCATCAACAGAACCATTTTACAATTCTAGAATAATCAAAGATGAAAAAGAAGTCAAAATACTCAAAAAAGCTTCAAAAATTATAGATGAAATGTTTGATATTTGCACAAAAAAAATGAAAGTTGGACAAAAAGAATCTGAATTACAAACAATTTTGATGAAATATGCATTAGAACAAGAAATGTTTGATACTGGATACAAATCCACACTTAATCCCTTAATCATTGCAGGAGGCCCAAATGGTGCTTTACCTCATGCTCAAGTATCTCAAAGAAAATTCAAAAAAGGTGATCTTGTGGTAACTGATCTTACATTGAGATACAAAGGATATGTTTCAGATGCAACTAGAACATTTGCACTTGGAAAAATTTCATCTCAAGCAAATAATGCATATGAAATTGTAAAAGAATCACAAAAACTTGGTCTAAATGCTGTGAAACCTAATGTTGATTGTAAGGATGTAGATTTTGCATGCAGAAAATACATTGAAGATAAAAAATTTGGTCAATATTTTATTCACTCCACTGGCCACGGAATTGGTTTAGAAGTTCATGAACTTCCAACTATTTCATACAGAAGTGATATAAAATTAAGAGAAAATATGGCAATTACTGTAGAGCCTGGAATCTATATTGAAAATAAATTTGGAATAAGAATAGAAGATTCATTAATTGTTAGAGATAGACCAATTGTAATGCACAAATTTACTAAAGATTTAGTTACAATTTGAATTTAATCGTAGAAATCAACTTTATTGATTAAATATTTTGATTCAGAATTGTTTGATGAAATTTCACCTGAATTAGTATTTATATTCCAATCATAATTCATTTCTCCCTTGTGTGATTTAAAATTAAAAATAATTTGATGTTCTTCTGAATTAATATTTGAAACAGTTAGTTCAACTGATGTTTTTTTGTTATCAAATATTTTTTCATCTGGATATTCTTCGCTTATTTTGTCTTTAATTGCATCCTTTACAGTATATCCACCATTCTTCCCATCATATGCCATCAAAATTTCTACAACCTCTCCTTCTTTAATAGAAAGTTCAGGTAAACTTTTTTCAAAATTTTTCTCTTGTAATGGCATAATTACATAAATTCCAACCATTGCAATAACTGCAAGATAAATTGGTGCTCTTTTTTTAAGGAATGCTTTAAAAGCTGATTTTTTTGGTTTTTCTTCCTCTCTTTTTTTATCTTTAACCATTAGAATTCTCTTGAATTTTTAGTATTTTGTAGTTGTTATTAACTAAACTCTTAACCTTACAATTTTTCATGCATAAATTTCAAGAAATTTGACTGCATTTTGAAAAAGACTATTTTCTAAATTTGTCACATAATCACGAAAAAATGAGTTTTTTTAGATATGGAAACAAAATCAGGACTTTGCAATATCATAATCTTCTTTTCCATTACCGAATTTTTGTGTGATAATTTTTACTCTATATTTTTTCCCTCTTTGAATATCCTGAGCTAACTGAGTAGCTTTTCCATTATCATAAAATTTTGCAACGATCATCTTTCTTGAAGTATAGAAGTTCTTTACCCCGTCAAATTCTTCTTCAGTTTCAATATTTACTTCAGTAATAGTTTCTTTTCCAATTTTTCTTTCAACATTTTCAACTTTCATAATTGTGAAAACACCCTTATCATCTAATTTTGAAAGTGAAGCTTCAACCATATCTCACAATTACCATGAACTTTTTGTATAGATTATGAACTTAAGCGTATTGGGATTTAGAATCTATTTCTAATTACAATAATTCTCAAGTGTTTTGTGCAGTTAAAATCAAAACTTCCCAAGGAAATTGTATAATTCCACTTTTCTTTGTGAATGGTTTTGTATTTGCTCTTACCATTTCTTTAAGCTCTTTTTTTTGTGATTTTTCAAGCAAACTCATTTTTTCTTTGATTGGTCTTGCAACATATTTTAGATAATTTTCCCAATACTGTTCAAAATTACCTGGACTATATGGAAAATTAAAATCGTTAATTGTTATTTTTGAAAAACCAACTTTTTTCACTTCTTCTTTCAGTAATTTTTTTGTACTAAATCTATCAAAATCTGGTGTTCCAGGTGGAACATAATCTGGAATAAATTGAGTTACTGCATCAAAAATACTATCAAAATATGGGACTTTTTTTGGATGTCCGTGAACCGATATTCCTAATTTGCCTGATTCTTTGAGATTGGTTTTCATATTTTTAAGAGCTTTTATTGAATTTGGAAAGAAAAACAATGCAAATTGACATGTTATAATGTCAAATTTTTCTTTGAATGAAAAATTTTCAGCATCAGCATTTACAAATAAAATATTTGATGTTCTATTATTCCATTTTTTTGCAATCTTTATTGCAGTTACTGATGTATCAGCACCTACCACATAACCAAATTTACCAACTTTTTGATTTAGAATTTTAGTAACAACCCCTGTACCACATGCCATATCAAGAACTTGATTCCCTTTTCCAACATTAACTAATTCTACTAATTTTTTTGTGCTCTGAAATGGACCATGTTTTGCAGTTGCCCATCTTTTATGATATCTTGGCGCTACCTCATTCCAAATTACCATATTTCGTTTTTTATATTCAAATAATTTCTTTTTCATTTTTCTTCAATTTTTTCTAAATCTGATTTTAATGTTCTTCCCGTTTCATGAAAATATCTTTGTTCTATTTCTTTTAGACTTTTAAATAATTTGATACTGTTAACATATTTCCTTTTTTGTTTGTTAACCATTTCTTTGTATTGCGATATCAATTTTCGAAGTTCGGAATTCTTCATTCTATTTTTTTTTCAATTTCTTTTTTGATAAACTTCACTACCTTCTCTTTTTTCTTCCAACCTGAAGACGTTATTTTTTTATCATCTACAATAATCACTTGATTATAATCTGTATTTTTTTGATATTTTTTTCCAATATCATTTGCAACAATAATATCTGCACCTGACTCCTTCATCTTTTTTTGAGCTGATTTAACAATTGCATTTTTTGTCAGATTTGTTTCTGCTTTGAACCCTATCAACAAGGCATTTTTTTGATATTTTCTTATTTGATCTATAATTTTTGGTGCTTTTTTGAGCCTAATTACAAGTGATTTTTTATCACTTTTGATTTTAGATTTTGATACTTTTTCAGGAGTATAATCTGATACTGCAGCTGCCATTATAACTATATCATATTTTTTCTTTAGCTCATTTTTTGTTGCATCAAACATTTCTTTACTTGTTGTAACATTGATTACTTTGATTCCTTTTGTTGGAGTTTGTTTTCCTGGTCCATAAACTAAAGTTACTTTTGCACCTGCAGAGATTAATTCAGATGCTAAAAGTATGCCTGTTTTTCCAGAACTAAAATTTGTTATCCCTCTAACTGTATCAATGAATTCTATTGTTGGTCCTGCAGTCATTAACACTTTTTTATTTTTTAATATTGATGATGAACCAAATTTCTTTAAAACATAATCTAAAACATATTCAGGTTCTGGAGCTTTGGCTTTTCCTTCAATTAATTGTGGATTAAGAAATTCAATTTTATTTTTAAGAAATTTCATATTCTTTTTTACCGCAGAATTATCATACATTGATTCGTGCATAGCAAGACACATCAAAATTGGAATTTTTGAACCAAATCCTACAGTAAGAACTGTAGAAATTGGTGTATCATCAATTCCATTTGCTAATTTTCCAAGAGTATTTGCAGTTCCCGGATATACTATTACTAAATCTGATTGATTATAATCTGCTAATCTAATATGTTCCAATTCACCTGTAAGTTTTGTAATTACATCATTTCCAGTAGCCCATTTGAAATAATCTGGTTGAATTAATTTTGTTACTGCATTACTTGTAACACATCTTACATCTGCCCCATATCTCATTAGTAATCTGGCAAGTTCAATTGCTTTGTATGCTGCAACACTTCCTGCAACACATAGTACAATTCGTTTTCCAGATAATTCTACACCATGTGAATTAACAATATCTAATGACGGATGATTTTTTTTCTTTACTTTCTTTTTAACTACCAATTTGCTCACGTAATTTCTTTAATTCATCATCATTCATTGAAAACCAATTTTCTTCCGCAGGAAACGTGCCTGTCTCTACGTCTTTCTTGAAATTCTCAAGAGAATTAACAATATCATTAGATAAATTCATGTATCTTTTTGCAAATTTTGGTTTTATTTTTTCATACATTCCAAGTAAATCCTGAACAACCAGTACTTGTCCATCACAATTCACTCCTGAACCAATTCCAATTGTTGGAACACTAACTGTTTCAGAGATAATTTCTGCTACTTCATGACTAACCATTTCTAATGCGATGCTAAATACGCCAGCTTCTTCAAGTTCTTTTGCATCATTAATTAATTTCATTGCAGAATCTTTTGTTTTTCCTTGAACTTTGTATCCTTGTGAAAGCATTGTTGTCTGTGGTTGTAATCCAATATGTCCCATTACAGGAATTCCTACATCCACAATTGCACTAATTGTTTCTGCCATTATTGAACCCCCTTCAAGTTTTACAGCATCAGCTCCTGCTTTGATTAATTTACCTGAATTATTTATCGCATCTTCTATACTTGCTTGATATGACATAAACGGTAAATCTGCAACAAGCAATGAATTATTTCTTGCTCTACTCACTGCTTCAGTAAACATACACATTTGTTCCATTGTTACAGGAATTGTATTTTCATATCCAAGCATTACCATTCCTGCACTGTCTCCAACTAACAATACATCAATTCCTGCTTTGTCACATAGTGAGGCTAATGTGTAATCATAGCTTGTAATTACTGAGATTTTCTTTTGTTCTTTTTTCATTTTAATAATATCTTGTACTGATTTATGCAATTCTTGCTCTCCTTGTAAGATTATTTTTTATTTGAATTACATTCTCTGTAAGATTATTTTTGTTATCAAACCCATCAACAATTTTTTGGAGAGATTTTGGTTTTTTCTTAGATAATTTCTTGGATTCATCAATTAACAAATCAATTGCACGTGTTACATTATCTACAATTGTAATGTTTGCAGTATGTGATGTTCTTGAAAGTGGGTTAAGATCAAATGTAATCACTATCTTCCCTGCTTTTCTAAGAGATATTGTTCTATCTCCATCTTCAAGTGGCACAATGACGACATCAGCTGCAAAAATTCCATTTTTATCCACTATTCTTCTAGCAGAATCAATTCCTGGTAATTTTGTTGATGTTTTATGATTTGTGCCTAAAATTTCCTTTGCACCGTTATTTTTGAGAGTTTTAACAATTGCATTTTTCCTTTTTTCGTTTGCATAAAACAAATTTACTTCAAGTTTTGCTTTGATTTGCTTTGATAATCTTATGATTTGTTTAGGACATAATGCTGCAATATTCCCATTAACTGAAATTACTGGCATTTCTGCCAAAAGTAATTGTGCGGCAGCAGCTTTGATTGCTTGTTTTGCTGTCTTACTTGTTTTTTCCCCAAGTAAATAATCAAATGCTTCCCCTCTTCCTTGTGCTAATAATCCTTCTTTAGCAACTAATCCATTTTCAAACCCGTTCACTAATCTTTCACGAATTAATAGAGATTTTGCTCTTGGATGTGATTTAGGAATTAAATGCATATAATTTCAGTTAATTATTGAGAACTCTTGCACCATTATTGTCTAATTCTGATTTTATAATTATGCCATCTGGATATTTTTGTAAAATTTCTATTACTCTATCTTCATCTTTTTTTGAAATCATTGAAAAAACTGTTTCTCCAAAAAGTGCAATTCCACATTTGACATTATTTTTTGATAACTCTTCTACTAATTTTTGCATTCTTGGTGTCATTACATCTACATATTTTGCAAATTCTAAAGACATGTCTTGAAAATGTTCTATATTTCTTGATTCTAATAATCTGTTTACCATTTTTCCACCAAGACCATTAATCTGAGGTAAACGTTCTTTGATGAATTTATTTGTAGAGATAGGAGAAAAACAAATCATAATAATTGATATTTTATCTATTGTGATCTTTTCTACACTTCCAATTCCAGGAGCACCTGGTTTAACACGAATTTCAAAACCTCCATGAAATGATGCTAGGACATCCCCTAATCCTGTTTTACAATTTACTTCTGCATTATGTGCAATTTGTCCAATCATTGTTTTATCTAATTTTGTATCAAGTGCTTGATCTAATGCAAATGATAACGATAATGCAACTGCACTACTAGAACCTAATCCATATCCAACTGGAATTGATATTTCATGTTGTATGTCAAAAAACTTAGTTGAAAATTCACCAAATTTTAAAAATTCATTTAATACGTATTCTGAAATATTTGTTTTATCTGGTTGATACCCTTTTGTTATAATTTTAAAATTAGTTTCTTGACCATTTTTTTCACTGACTTTGACTTTGGTAGTTACCCCTTGTTTTATTGAAAAACCTGCCCCCATCGAACCTAAGTTTTCTAAATTATTTTGATTATCATCTAAATGAGCCTTAAAAAATCCTGTAATGTGTGCTGGACAGAATGCTGTTGCTTCCATTAATTTGAGTTTAAACTAAACACAAAATATAAGAATATGGATTAAATTAATTAAATTAGTATAAATTGACTAAATTTGTTCGACGCCTACAAAGAATTGGAAGTAGTCTTCTTGTATCATTGCCAAAAGAATGGGTTGATGCAAATAATCTAGACAAAAGTAGTCAAGTTGAAATTGAAACTGGTCAGGACACAATCTCGATTTCAGCAAATAAAGAAATTAGACCAACAAAAGAACTTGAAATTTCTTACCCTCTTCCAAAAGAGGAAAACATCGTAGCTGACATTACTGGGGCATATCTTTTAGGATTTGATATAATCCAAATTAATTCTAAATCAACAATTCCTGGAGAAGACAGAGAGAAAATTCGTAATTCTATGAGGAGATTAGTTGGAATGGAAATAATTGAAGAAGATGCATCTCGCATCAACATGCAATTCCTTTTAGATACTGCAACCCTTAATCCCGAAAAAATTCTCAAAAGAATGAGTTCTATTGCACTTGGAATGTATAGTGATACATCAAATGGATTAATTTTAGATGATAAATCCACTTTGCAAACTTTGTCAAATAGGGATGTTGAGGTGAACAGACAATATTTTTTACTTGTTCGTCTAATTCGTAGTACTCTTGTTGATAGAAAACTAGCTAATGTATTTAATTTAGAAAATATTGACGTTCTTGATTATAGAGTTGCAGCTAATCTTCTTGAAAATGCAGGTGATTCCATAGTTGAACTTTCAAATTTTATTAACAATTCATCTTTGTCAAAAACTTTATCTAAAAAAATCTTTAATGTAGTTAAAGATTTTAACAAAATTGCAGAAAAATCAATTAATGCATTTACAAAACCTGATAGATTATTAGCAATTGAAGCAATTTCTTTACATAAACAATATGAAGAAAATCTTAATTTTCTTAAAACAACTTTAGGAAATAAAAAAGAAATCCCCATAACTTTTCTTGATATGGTGTATATGTTTGAAAGAATTGCTCAATCTTGGGCAGATGTTGCAGATCTTGTAAAGCCTATCTACAATAAATAATTAGTATAGTTTCTTTTTAGATGCATATGTTAAAACCGCACAAATTGTTTTTGAATCTTGTATTTTTCCAGACTTGATCATCTTTAATAATTTCTGCATATCCATTTTTACAACTGATAAAATTTCATCTTCATCAAGTTTCAAACCTGCAATTTTTTTTAGTCCTGAGGCTACAAAACAATGAATTATCTCTGCGTTATACCCAATTGACGGATAATACGTAATTAATGGAGTCATTTTTTTTGCTCCGTATCCAGTTTCTTCTTCAAGTTCTCTAAATGCACATTTAATCGGTTTTTCCTTTTTTTCTAATGTTCCTGCAGGAATTTCCAAAACATAACCATGAGGAAATCTATGTTGTTTAACAAGAATTACTTTTCCTTCTTCATCAAAAGCAAGCATTGCTGCAGCGCCACGATGCTCTATCATTTCTCGCTTTACTTTTCTTCCTTCTATCTTCCCTTCATAAACACTAAGACCTAAAATTTTTCCTTCATAGATTTTCTTCTTCTTCACATACAATCTCAAAAATTATTATTATTTAATTTGTTTGATATGCAAGATGTAGTTTAGATGATTTTTTAGAATCTAAAATTGCTTTTTCTAACCAATTAATATAAAATGAAATTTTTTTAGGAATAAACAAATCAGCTGATCTCACATTTTTAATTGATCTCACTTTTTGTGTAAATTCATCCATTTTGAAAATATTTTCACTGTACATAAACAAAACAATTTGATTTTTTGCAATAAATGGAATTTGTAAATATGATTTAGAAAACACATTATTCATATTTTCTAATGTCTCTTTCAAATTACCCTCAATCCATGTAAGTACTGCATATGGAATAAACTCATCAATTTTTTTAGGATCATAAATCAGTGTAAATTTAATTCCATCATTTTTTTGTAATTTTTCAATACATCTTGTGATTGTCTTACTTGACATGTTCATCTTTTTTGAAATTTTTTCAATTTTTTGTCTTGGGTCTTTAATCATTTCTTCTAAAATCTCTAAATCTGTTTTTGTTAAATTTGAATTAAATCCTGGATTTTCTGCTTCAAAAATAGATAATATTCTAACATTTTTCATTAGTTTATTTGCAAGTTCAATCTTTTTTTCAGGACTATCTTTTATTACGATACTACAAACAGTTATTCCACCAACACATGGTGCAACAAAATTTGGATCTCCTATCATACTAACTTGCTCTAAAATTTCATCGATATCTTCACCTGATACGACAAAATACAATACACCATTTCCTAAAATTGGTGGCTCAACAGTGATGAAAAATTTTTCAATCATCTTTTTTTCAATCATCTTTTGAATTCTTACTTTAACTGCACCCCCTGAAATTCCCAATTCCATTCCTATTTGCCTATTTGATTCTCTACAATTATTCAGTAATTTACTGAGTATGTTCATATCTAAATTGTCCATTATGTCACCTTAACTACCTCGATAAGATAAAAAAATATCTAATTAGATATAAAATTGTCTATAATAGTATTTTATATATCAAATACATTAAATATAATACATTTTATTATATTATGTGGATTACAGGTTACGATTAGCTAAAAGAATGCTATTCAACAAGAAAGGAAGTTTGGTAGGTGCAGTTTTAGCTGTAACAATTGGAATTTTAGTAATTCATGTAAATTTTGTAATTTTTCAAGGATTGTTTGATGCAATTGTAAGAGATATCAGTGAATACCGAAATGGTGATGTTCTCGTAACAAATGAAGATGACTATATCGATAAATCTGATTCATCACTTGTAAGTTGGTTTGAAAGAATTTCATATGTTGAAGCGGCGGCGCCGCGGCTTGCATCAACGGGAGAAATGAAAATAACAAAAAATGGTCAACAAATTGAAAAAACTGGAATTCCTGTAGTTGGTGTTGATCCGTTTAATGACATAAGAGCTTCAACTGTACATGAAACTGTAGCAGAAGGAACTTACGTTTTTTCAAGAAATTCAATTGTATTAGGAAATTCTGTTTCAGAAGATCTTGGAGGAGCAGCAGTTGGAGATAATGTCAAAGTTATGATTGTTGACAGGTGGGGTGAAGAACAAACTAAAAGATTCATTGTATCTGGAATTGCAAAATCTCCTGGTGGTCAAGGATTTGATTATAGTGCAGTTATTCATATTGATACATTACGTGATATGACAAATAGAGAAGATCAAACACGTTCAATAATGGTAAAACTGAATGATCCATCTAAAGCACTAGAAGTCAAAGAATTTTTCTTACGTTCATTTCCAAATGATGGTTTTCTTGCAGAAACAATAGAAGAATCTGCTGAAGAACAACTAGCTGGGTTTAGATCTGGTATTGCAATGATCAACATGATAGGATATTTTGGAATGATGTCTTCTGCATTTGCAATTGTTACTATTCAAATGATGTTAGTAAATGGAAAAACTAGAGAAATTGGTGTAATGAGAGCAATTGGAGCTAAACGAAAAGATATTCTAATAATTTTTATTTTTCAAGGAATGATAATTGGAGCAATTGGAGCTGGAGTAGGAACTGCAGCAGGTTTGGGATATACTGTATATGCAAAAGAAACCAAAATGTCCTTCAATAACAGCCTCCCACTTGAAGTAACATACAATTGGGAAAAAATTGTTCAAACTGCTTTAACCTCGTTTGTTTTAGCAATAATTGCATCATTGTATCCATCGTATAGAGCGACTAAACTATTACCTGTGGAGGCTATGAGAACTGTCTAAAGTACTTGAAATTAATAATTTAACCAAGATTTATGGTGAAGGAATCAATAAAGTAAAGGCACTTGATAATGTAACCTTTTCAATTGAACAAGGAGAAGTTGTTCTAATTGTAGGAAGTTCAGGTTCTGGAAAATCTACATTACTTAACATGATTGGATTATTAGATCGCCCTACTGATGGTAAAATTTTCATTGATGGGAAAAATACTACCTCACTTGGTGATGATGAAGTTTCTTCATTTAGAAATCGAAAATTAGGATTTATCTTCCAATTTTCAAATCTGCTTAGTGATCTTACAGTATTGGAAAATATTTTGTTACCTAGACAAATTGGAGGGTCTGAAGTAGATATAGAAAAAGATGCTAGAGATTTGTTAAAGGCCGTTGGACTTGAAGATCAAATCCATAAACGAGCAAACAAAATTTCAGGAGGTCAAGCTCAAAGAGCAGCAATTGCAAGAGGATTGATCAATAAACCTTCAATTGTTTTAGCAGATGAACCTACTGGAAACCTTGATTCTGTAACTTCTGAAACAATTGTGCAATTAATGAAATCAATGGCAAAAAAACTCAATCAAACATTTATCATTGTAACACATGATAGAGAACATTTTGGTAATGTAGATAAAGTCATTACAATAAAAGATGGAAAATCCTTTGAAGGTGATTATCATGCAGAAATGGAGGTAATTGTATGAATCTAAAATTATTAATTGCATTTTTTGTAATTGGATTGTTACCTATTTTTTTCCATGATTCATTTGCTGAAAATCAATGGGATGATCCTGCTCCACTTAAAAGAGATTTTGGTGATGTAAAATTTTTAGATGCATATTTTGGTACATTAGATAATAAAATTGAAGTTGAGACTGGAGATAGTAATGTTCCATTTACAGTAGTATTAGCAAATGTGGGAACACAAGATATCACTGGAATTAGAGGAGAATTATCATTACCATTTGATTTTTCTGCATCTGATGGTCCAAATTCAATGATCTATGCTGATAGTGATTCAAATTCATCAGCTGGTGAAATTTTCCATTTAACATTTTATGTAAATATAGATGATAGTGCAAAAATTCAACAATATCCTGGAACAATCAAAGTTGATTATTCTAGATTAAGAGAATCTGGGGTCAGAACTGCAATTGAAACCTTTGATTTTAAAGTAACAGGTGATAGTGTGATAAATGCAAAAGCATTACAACCATTTTTGACATCCTTAAAATCCAATAATGCAATAATTGAAATTTCAAATAATGGAACAGCACCAATTTCTAATGTAGATATTAGTGCTACAAAAACAACTGAAACTGCATCAACTTCAACACCTACTACCAATTTAGAAAATGTCCTACTTTTAGAATCAAATTGGGATATTGGAAATATCAATCCAAAATCATCTAAGCAATTTACTGCAACAATTTATGTTCCTGATACCCTTAAAGGTGATACATTAAGAATTCCTTTATCTATTTCATATTATAATGCACATGGTGATCAGCATACAATTTCTAAAACTGTTGATTTTTACATTAAAGGATTAATTGATCTGAGTATCTTTAATGTAGACGTAATTGAGTTATCTGATACACAGATGATTGTTGGAGAAATAATTAATGAAGGAAATGAAGATGGATTGTTTGGTTTTGTAAGTGTTGAATCACGTGGAGTTTCTAATATTAAGTCAAACACTCAATTCATTGATGAAATTGAAACTGATGCACCAGTCCCATTCAATTTAGCTATTGATTTTGATGGTGAACCAAAATACGGAGAACATGAAATAACCATTACTGTAAGATACAAAGACAGTATCAGAGATGAGATATTTTTAACTCATGATACGACAATCTTTGTTGATAAATTATCAAATAACAACGAAGGAAGTTTCGATTCTACAATCATCATTATTCCTATCATTATTCTAATTGGTATGGCATTTTACATAATACGTAGGCGTAAAAAGACTTCAATTAAGGCTAGCAATTAAATTTTTAATCTAAAACGAAGAAAGAGAAAATATTGAGATTAAGTATTGTTGTTCTTTTTGGAGTTTTGATTGTAGGCGGAATTGTAATTTCGTTAGGATTTATTACAACTCAAGAATTAATTGAAATCCCAATAATTTCTAATCAATATGAGAATTTAGAGAAATACAAAAATAAATTAGAAAAAATTATTCTATATAATAAAGAAATCTTAAAAGATCTTGAAAATCAAATTAAAAACTCTGATAATGTTCATCTAGAACAAGTTAACGAAGAGATTGAACTAATGAATAGCGTAATTACTGAAAATAAAGCAGAACTTGAGCAGATAATCCAAAAATTATCCCAAATGAAATCTAATCCTTAATCGACATTCAAAACCCATTAAATTATTTCTAAATTCATATAGTTATTAAAAAAATCATATTTGTTGGAAACTCATCAAAAATTAACAATCATTGGAGTTATTTTTTTAGCAATTACATTGTTGATTAATTACTATCATCAGACAGATCACCCTAATGTGGGATTTAATTATGCATATATTCCTGGTATCATAATGTTGGTAGCTTTTGCGATTAGTTTTGTAATGTTTACAAAAGATAGAATTAAAGAATAATAATTTTATAATTTTAAACTATTTTGATGATTTTCTTTTTAATTTGATAGATCTAATTTGTTAAGTTATGTCTATGAAGTTCCTGTAAGATTATAAGCAATTAGTGGATCTTGCGTATATGCCTGGAGATGAGATTGAAGTACCAAAAGAATTAAGAGAATTCATGTTAGAAGGAGCAGAGGAAACATTTCTTGGTCAAAAGAATGGAGCACAAAAACAATACCGTTATGGTAATTTACACATTAGAGAATATAATGAAAAATTTTTAGTTCATACTGATAGAATAGATCCTAGAAAAGATCCGATTGGACATTTAGTTCATGATGCACCTGAAATTTTAATTGGTTTGGCATGTGCTATATTTGGTGGTTCAGAAATCACAAAAAAATTTCTAAAGAAAAAATCAAAGAAAACAATTTTTGTTTCTAGTTTGTTTACATCAATTATTTCAGGGTACATGGGATATACGGCAACTAAAAAAATAAGAAATTCGTTGGAGTAAATGTAATGTCTACTGTTAGAACAATTCATGTGCTTCTCAAACTTTTACCTTCAATCTTTGCTTTACGTGGAGATAGAAAAAAATGGATTAATCAAAAAGAAAATGAAGTTAATTTAGAGCAATTCAGAAAAAATGCTCAGAAAGTTCTAAACACATTCATTTCGTTAGGTCCAGTTTACATAAAATTGGGACAATGGCTTTCTTCTAGAGCTGATATTTTACCACAGCCTTATTTGGAAGAACTTGCCAAACTTCAAGATCGTGTACCTTCTTCATCTTTTGACAAAGTAAAACCAATAATTGAAAAAGATCTTGGACCAATTAATGAAAAATTTGACGAGATTGACACTAATTCAATTTCAGGTGCATCACTTGGTCAAGTTTATCGAGGAACAATTTCTGGGCAACAAATTGTTATCAAAGTAAAAAGACCTGGAATAGAAAAAGTTGTAGCAAAAGATCTTAAAGTCTTAAAAAAAATTCTCCCTTTGGCATTAAGATTTGTTGATCCTAATTTACGCTATTCTGCAAAAGCAATGCTTTCTCAATTTATTGAAACTATTCATGAAGAGATGGATTATACGATTGAATCTAAAAACCTTAAAAAAATTAAGAATAATATGAAAAATCAAGATAATGTAATTGTGCCTTCAGTTTTTGATGAATATTCATCAAAAAATGTTCTAACGATGGAATATCTTCCTGGAATAAAAGTAACAAATGTAGATGCCCTTGAAAAGAAAGGAATTGACCGAGAGAAATTAGTAATTGATGTTCATAAGGTCTTTTTTACAATGCTTCTGAAGCATTCCATTTTTCATGCAGATCCTCATCCTGGAAACATTTCAGTAACTGATGATGGGAAACTTATTTTGTATGACTATGGAATGGTTGGACGAATAAATAATGAAATACGATTCAAACTAATCCGTCTTTATCTTGCACTAGTTGAAAAAAATCCTTCCAGAGTTGTTAATGCAATGAATGAACTTGGTATGTTAACTCCTGGATACAATCGTATGGTTATTGAAAAAGGAATTGAACTTTCAATTCGTTCTATGTATGGGAATAAACCCGATGAAATGGAAGTTCAAAGTTTAATGGAACTTGCAAATCAAACAATGAGCAAATTCCCATTTATGTTGCCAAAAAATTTGGCATTATATATGAGAATGGCATCAATTATTGAAGGAATATACAAAACACATGATGTTGATTTCAAGTTTGTCAAAGTTTTGAAAAATATTCTTGAAGAAGAAAATTTGATTCCAAGGGCATATGTTGAAGAATTAAAAATCTCATTTGATAGTTTTACAAAATCAATTGATTATGCAATAAGAATGGGTCCTGAAATGAAAAAATTTATGGATGAAACACAAATTTTTATGAAAAAAAGAAAACCAATGGTATTACTTAGTGGAAGTATTTTTGCTTCTGCAGTTTTTATTGGTTCTGCGTTTTTATTTCAATCCAATGAATATCTTGGTTTTGTCGGATTGATAAGTTCTGGATTGATAATGACAGTTTCTGGATTATTTAGGAAACATTAATTTTTATTCAATTGAAATATTTTTTCCTTTTTTAATAATAGGAATAATTAATGTTAAAATACCATTTTCATATTTTGCAGATTCAATTTTTTCTTCTCCCTGGTTTACATCGATTGGAAGTCTAATTT